>OJBM01000001.1_pt1 | contig 292206 bp, 256 predicted proteins | sample 1591061 | NCBI WGS metagenome assembly OJBM01 (sample SAMN05416872, study PRJEB24817) | seawater metagenome | isolation source: Sea water | place: Canada:Atlantic | collected 2013-11
AAAGAGAAGAAATTCGCATAGCTACGCCTATAAAAGAAACAATTATTTTAATTGCGCGCATTAGACCACGAGATGTAATAGGAATCAATATCATTTGCATTATTTGTAATACCTAATTGATATAGATCAAGCAAAGACAAATTCATGAAAATGCCTTGATTATGGGCCGAATAGCTTCGAATATCCTAAATTATCTATATTTGTACAAAATTCTGCAAATTCTTAATGAAAAGAGTGTTAAAAAGCTGTTAAGTTAATTAATATTGAAAGTGTTAGAAAAGTGAAATGGAGATTTCAAGGTTACCTAAATAAAATGGACTATAAAATGTTGCAATTCACAAAAAAATTAGTAGTGAATTAAACATATAACAACAATAAATTAATCTATTTTAATGGGAATGATAAATGAGTAGTTTACTTAAGGGTTTTGCTTTAATCGCTTTTTTAGCATCAATAACTGTATCTAGCAGATCTGCAACCGCAACATTAATAGAAGCTGATTACCTTATTAATAATGATAATGGTGCTGTTTTTGATACTGATAGCGGTTTAACTTGGTTAGATTTAGATAAAGTAGCAGGCTTAAGTTATATTGAAGCAGGCCAATTTAATAATAAATATCGATATGCCACATATTTAGAAGTTGAAGAGCTTTTTTCTCGATTTGATAACGCGAATTATTTATCTATTGGTATCGCCCCTAATGTCTCTGGCGAACTCAAAGTAGCCGCCCTGTCTTTTGCTTCTTTATTTGGTACTAACTTAGGTAGTTTTTCTTACGGTTTATATAGCAATGAATCTGGAATTCTAAATTACGCTGGAATTTACACTGCAGGTACCAATATTATTGGTACTGACTGGGACTTTAATTATGAAATATTTCGAGCTTCAGGTAATCCAGCTTTTAGCACCTATCTTATTAGAGTAAGTGAACCGCAAACTTTCGTTATCCTAGTGTTAGGTTTTATTGTGGCTATTAGACGCAGAAATAAAACCATCTAGTGTAATTAACTTCAGTTTTCAGATTTACTTAACCTTTTTAGCCTTTGTTCTTCTATTAACATGTACTTATTGTAATCTGTAAGTACATTTAATAGAGTTTTCCTGAATGCCATAGGAATAAATGTGATCATATGCCCTACGCTGTTAGAACTTATGCTACTCGGCTAATTCTTGCGATAGTAACTTTTCTCACTAACATTTTAATTGCTCGAAAATTAGGGACATCAGGTGTTGGCAATTACGCACTTATAATGGCCTTAGGGATGCTGCTAGCTCATCTATTATCCTTTGGGTTGGAGTCTGCGTTACTTTATTTCACGAGTAAAAAACTAAATAGTCGTAATAAACTATTAAAATTTGCAGTTACTTACGCCCTTTCCGTCACTTTGCTCGTTGCCGTTATCATGAGTACATTAAACGTTTTCGGTATTTTGAAATTCCAACATAGCTATTTAATATGCTTAGTTATGATGTTTCAAATGTTGCAAAGTTTGGTAATAGCGATAAAAACAGGTGAAGGTAAATTATACTTTGTAAATAAATGTCTTATCCTTTGCCATTGTATTTTTCTAATTTTTGTTGCTTTTATTCTTCCAACAAACTATCAAAACTACTCAACAATTATTGCTGTATACGCATTTATATCATTTATATTATTTGCTCTTATTACAAAAGATGTAAAATGGTTAGAGCGATCACCATCACAAATATTTAATAAAGATTTATTTATTTACGCGCGTCGATCATATATTGCAAGTATCTCTGGCATCATTCGCCTTAGAATTCAAATAATTATTCTATCTCTATTTGCTTTACCTACAAGCCTTGGTGTTTTTTCAGTTGCCCAAAGCTTTACGGAAGCACTATTTATTTTGCCGGTAATGTTAAGTTCATTACTTATTCCTTCAATTAGCAACTTAGAAAAAAAAGACCAAGAAAGAACATTTATAAACTTTACAAAATTTTCTCTTTATACTGGGCTTGCAATGCTTATTAGTATTCAGTTGATAGCCCCGATCATAATTCCTTTTCTCTATGGGGAACAGTACATCGAAGTGGTAACAGTCCTCTGTGTATTATCTATATCTGTGATATTTTATTGTATCAATAAAATGATTATGGGCTTTCTTTTTGCCATTAACAAACCTGAACTATGCTCCCGCTCTGAGTTTATAGCCATGTTTATAGCCATAACATGCTCATTAGCATTAGCACCAGCCTATGGTGCTATCGGAATTGCAATATCTGCGGTATTGTCTGCAATGTCGCTTTCTATTACATTAATATTTTATTTAAAGCAGGTGTCTGAAGTAAGGATGCGAGATATTATTCTCTTAAAGCGAGACGATATTACTCTACTCTTTGAGAATATAGGCTTTAAAAAATGAATTTAGTAAAGCTAACACTTATGCTTCTGCCGTTTATAGCTCTGCTTTCTAATTATTTCAAAATCCATCAGCTACCTGAAGGCGTGTTGATGTTAACGCCAGTATGTTTGCTACTATTAAGTTTAGGTTTCCCTACTAAGTACCGCACTCAATCAGCCACAACACCCAGAATCATTATCACTTTGTTCTTTAGTTACATATTTTTTTCAAGCCTTTACGTTGTATTGGACACCCCAGAATTAGGCATAAAACCAGTGCTGGTCCAAGGGCTTTCTTTCAGCTTATGTCTTTGGATTTTAATCTCGAATCACTTAAATAAAGAAAATCTTACACGCTATTTCTCTCTTTATTGTCAAAGTACATTTGTTATTGCAATTATTTACATTCTTATTGTGATCCCTGTTTTATTATCCCATTCTGGCGGTAGAGGTTGGGCGTTTGTCTCCACTGAAGTACTACCAAATAGAAACGATATGTCTTTATTTTTTTTAGTTGCCCTATGTGGTTTTGTATTTCTCGATTTTAAAATAAGTAGAAAATTAAAATTAATCGCTATTGCCGTTATCGTTGTTGCACTATTTTTAACTTTTAGCCGTTCATCATATTTATCCTTATTTTTACTCAGCTTTTATTTCATTTTAAAAAGCAAACATAGAATGGGGATGATATTTGCGTTTATTGTCGTCATAATCCTCATTACGTCAATTGATGGTAACCCCATTGTAAACCGACTTGAGTATACTTTTGCAGGAAGTACTGAAGGTGAGTACGATGACTCAACTTCATTGAGAGTCGTAATTTGGGATCACGCGCTTAATTTAGCTTTTGAAAACCCTATTTTTGGTGTCGGCCACGGTAGATCTCCATTTTGGGATAGCGATTATGTAGGCGAACATGCGGCGCATATTATATTCGCTCACAATTACTTTATTACACAGTTTTTCCAGCTTGGGATTATAGGTTTATTACTAACATTTTTCGTTTTCGCAATGGTTCCCGTTATGGCTAAGCGGCTACCTGCAGGTGAAAGAAATTTCGTGATCGCGACACTTACTTTATTTTTGATTATGTCAATGTCTGGCGATCCTATGTATGGATATAGTAAATTTATATTTATTTTACTTTACAGTACTTTATTGAATTCGATTACAGTAATTTCCACACAGTCTCCAAACATATCAGATCACAGCAACAAAGGAACATAGTTTGAAAATAATACATATATACGGTCATTCCTACGGTGGGAACTTTGTAATAACTCAATTAAAAGAGTTAAAAAAACAGCAACATGATCTGCTAGTAATCTGTCCTTCTAATGGTCCTTTTTCAGACACCTTAAAAAAGCTAAATATCGACGTTAAGTTCATAGATTTTCAAGGTGCTAAAATCAGCGACATTCCAAAAGTATTATCTAGTATTTGGAAAATAAGAAGAACAATCAAAGCCTTTCAAGCTCAAATTGTTCACTATCACTTAATTAAAGCGATAATCGTTGGTCGACTTTCTTGCGCCTTTTTAAAATCTGTTAAAACTTTTTCTCAACTTGGTGGGCCACTGACACTAGAAATGAAAGTATTCCGACGGCTTGATTTAGCCACAGCAATGTTCGATGACAAAATCATTTGTTCAAGTTATAACATCCGTGATATCTACGCTAAATATCGCGTTTCTCGTCATAAATGTGAAGTTTTACATTATGCATTTCCACTTGACCCTTTCTTGTCGATCAATAAGAAAGAAGCACGTAAAATAATACGAGAAGAATTTAATATTGAAGAGTCTGCAAATGTTATCGGCATGGTCGCGTATCTGTATGATTCAAATTTTAGACAGTTTAAAAATGTAGGTTTAAAAGGGCATGAAACTTTAATAGCTGCTGCAAAAGAAATAGTCAATGAACAAAAAAGCACTATATTTCTCATTGTCGGGCAAGATATTGACGGTGGTGATAAATACTTGAAAAAGTTAAAGCTGCTTGTCGCTCAAACAGGTTTAGAGGCAAACTTTATTTTTACAGGTTTTAGAAAAGACATACCTCAACTTATTTCTGCAATGGACATCGTAGCAGTACCATCACTTTCTGAGAATTGTGGCGGAGCAGTAGAGCCATTGCTAATGAAGGTTCCCGTTGTCGCGAGTAAAATAGGTGGGCTAACAGATATTGTTATTGAAAATCAAACAGGATGGCTTTGTGCACCTGCAGATACCGCGTCTCTGAACTCTGCACTACAATTAGCATTAAATACCCCAGAGCCAAAAAGAAACGACATGGGCGAGCAAGGGCATAAATTAGTTAGTGAGTTGTTTAACCCTGAAGTCAATGGTGAAAAACTGCTAGCTATATACAAAAAAACACTTTCTCCGTTCAATAAAGTAGACCTATAGTTATGCACTTTTTAGGTAATTTAAGTTCAGTTCATTTATCTACTTGGTTTAGTTTGTATCAACAAGCGAATTTACCATATAAAGGCCTATATTCCGTACACCCCCTTGTTGGTGAACATAGCAACGCTAAGAAAATTTACATATTATCAAAGATTGTTTCATACATACTGCTAGGCATTTATTTATTATTCAAGCTTCCTTCAAAAAGCATATTACATGCTCACGGTGCCTCTGGTTATGGCTTGTCAGCCCTGATCAGTAGAAAAAAATTTGTTGTGACTGTATATGGTAGCGAAGTGCTTGCTAGTCATAACTATTTTTATAACTTAATGATGAAGCTAGTTTTTACACGTGCATCGGTCATTACTGTCACTTCAACAGCAGCTAAGCAAAAAATAATGACTCAGTTCGGTATAAATGAAGAAAAAATAAGTCTATTCCATACTGGAATTAATACCATGCTGTTAAGCAACAATAGAAAATCAAGTCCATTATGGCAAAATGATAGTTCTCTAAAATGCTTGTCAATGCGAAATACTGCTCCACATTATCAAACAAAAACAGTCATACAGTCTTTTCTAAATGCCTCTATACAAAACCAGCTAGGAGAAAAGCCACAACTCATTGTTATTCTTGGTAATGGGGATAAAGATTATTTTAATAAGCTAAAAAGTGATTATGACTCAGAATATATTATGTTCATTGACGAACTCCTCAAACCAAGTGAAATACATGCATTGATCAATGACAGTGATGTTTGTATTAATTTCCCCAAAACTGACCAACTCAGTGCAACACTGCTTGAAGCTATTTTCTATGGCAAAAAAGTCATTTGCTCTGATGTTCCAGCGTATCAAGAATTTATTTCTCTTTGTAAGAAAACGGGAATTCAACCGACAGTCGCATCCCCAGATGCATTAGAAAAAACACTAATTGATGTAATGTCGTCAACTTCCCCTGCGACGGACATAGGGTCCACACTTATTGAACAGCATTATTCTCAGACTAGTGCAGCTAACTTTTTCAAGCAAAGTATGAGTAAGCATTTTGGTGAGCTTTCATAATATATGATGTCCTTTAAATCTTATCTTAAGCTCAAGAACAGTTTCTGCACTTTGCTAATAAAAGCAAAGTTAGCGCTGAACCTTGGTTTGTACAATATAGGCCGTATCATCCTATATAAAACCAAATTAAAAATAAAAAGAAGTGGTCGACAGCGGAAGTATATTCAGATGGAAAATGGTGTTTTTTTTAGCACCATCAATGTTAACAAATCATGGTCTGTTCTTAACACTCACTGGCAAAATGACCATATATATTTTAGTTATTTAAGCAGACAAAAAGTCAGTCCTCCTAACTGGCATACCAACATACTCAATGGAGTAGAGTTAGATAGCCAGCATACTCCATGGTGTGACATTTCTGACTTTGAACAACGACAAGGCGACATCAAAGGTGTATGGGAAGCATCACGTTTTGATTGGGCAATAGCACTAGCACAACAAGGGGCTATTGGTAACACTGATAGTCTAAACAAGCTAAATCTATGGTTAAATGACTGGGTAAGTAAAAATCCTACGGAGATGGGCGCTAATTGGAAGTGTGGGCAAGAAGCATCTATACGCCTCATGCATTTCGCTATGGCGGCACTAATATTAGATCAAGCAAACAACTGTTCTGCTTCATCCTATAAGTTTATATACGTCCATTTACAACGAATATCTTCAACACTTTTATACGGCCTTGCACAAGATAACAATCACGGCACTTCAGAAGCTGCAGCACTATATATTGGCGGAAGTTGGCTAGCACAGCAAGGATGTAAAACGGGGCAAAAATGGCAAGCACTTGGTGAAAAATGGTTAGTTAACAGAGCAAATCGCTTAATTGCTGATGACGGTAGTTTTAGCCAATACTCTGTGACATATCATCGAGTAATGCTCGACAGCTACTCAATGGTTGAAGCTTGGCGCAGGCATTTAAAACTGCCCGATTTACATGCCTCGTTATACACTAAACTTAAGTTATCGACTTTGTGGCTATATTCGATGACACAATCGTCAACAGGCGCTGCACCTAACCTAGGTTCAAATGATGGTGCACGGCTATTACCGTTAACCAATGCTAATTACAGAGATTTCAGGCCATGTATCCAGCTTGCATGCGCCCTATTTCTACATCAACGTGCATACGATAAAAACGTGCAATGGGATGCACCATTAAACTGGTTAAATATTGCAATTCCAGAACAACAGTTAGCACCACCTACTTCAAAAGACTTCTCTGATGGAGGCTACGGTGTGTTGATACACGCAGACGCATTTGCACTGATTAATTACCCTCATTATAGGTTTAGGCCCCATCAGAATGACGCCCTACATATTGACTTTTGGTTAGGTGGTGAAAATTTACTCCGAGATGCAGGCACGTTTAGTTACAACCATTCAGATGAGAAAACACGATATTTTAATGGTGTAGAATCACATAACACTATCGAGTTTGATCAACATGAACAAATGCCCCGAGTTAGCAGGTTTTTGTTATCCCATTGGTTGAAAACCAGTAAAAAATCATTCAATTTTAGTGAATCTCTAAAAAGTTTTTCAACAACTTATAGTGACTATTTGGGTTGTACGCATGAAAGATCATTGGCACTGACAGATACTCACTTGAAGATTACGGATACGGTTTCCGGATTTAAAAACTCGGCAATACTTCGCTGGAGGCTAAAGCCAGGTCAATGGAAGCTAACAGGTAATAAAATTTCTGATGATTTTCATTGCATAGCAATCCAATCCAACGTAAAAATAAAAAGAATAGAAATTACTAGTGGTATCGAATCGATTTATTACTTCCAAGAAAGTTCACTTCCAGTGTTAGAAATCGAAATTAATGAACCAGGCACTATTACTACGGAATATAATTATAAACAATGAGAATCCTGTACTTTCACCAACATTTTTCAACCCCAAAAGGGGCTACAGGCATTCGCTCTTACGAAATGGCTAAACGTTTGGTCAACAGTGGTCACCACGTTACCATGGTTTGTGGCAGTTATGACGGCGGCCAAACAGGTTTAAACAATGACTTTACTCGTGGCGTCAGAAAAGGCTGTACGGACGGAATACACATTATAGAGTTTGATTTAGCTTACTCTAATTCTGATGGATTTCTTTCTCGTAGTCTTGTATTTATTAAGTACGCAGCTAAGAGTATTTATCTCGCACTCACTGAAAAGTACGATATTGTTTTTGCAACAACAACGCCTTTAACCGCTGGTATTCCAGGGATTTTTGCCAAACTGTTTCGTAGAAAAACCTTTGTTTTTGAAGTACGAGATTTATGGCCTGAACTTCCCAAAGCAATGGGCGTAATCAAAAACCCTTTAATACTGACATTAATGTCGTGGCTTGAATGGCTTTCATACAATACAGCAGATAGGTGCATAGGACTTTCCCCCGGTATAGTTGACGGTATAAAATCTCGCACCTCTAACGCTAAAGAAATAACATTAGTACCAAACGGATGTGATTTAGAGTTATTTTCCTCACCAGAATGTTCATACAGACCTGACAGTGTAAGTGAAACAGATATTATGGCGCTATTTGCAGGTACTCATGGTAAGGCAAATGGGTTAGATGCAGTACTTGATATGGCTAAAATTCTGCATAAAAGAAACATTGAAAATATTAAAATTGTTTTAGTCGGTCAAGGAAGAGAAAAGCCAAGCTTAATTAGCAGAGCAAAAGAACTAGGGTTAACAAATGTCATTTTCCTTGAGCCTGTAAATAAGGAAAAGTTATCTCAATTAATGCATAGCGCTGACGTCGGTTTACAAGTACTCACTAACACCCCTGCATTTTATTATGGTACATCTCCGAATAAATTTTTTGATTATATTGCATCAGGTTTACCTGTAATTAACAATTATCCAGGCTGGGTTGCAGACATGATTTCAGACCATCAGTGTGGCCTTGTAGTACCACCTAAAAATCCTAATTTATTTGCTGAAGCCCTGATCTCTTTAAGCCAAAATAAAGAGCAATTAACGCCCTTTAGTCAGAACGCTTCAAAATTGGCTAAAGAATTTGATCGCGCTAAACTTGCCGTATCGTGGGAAAAGGCAGTATTAGGAGGACTTAATGAAAAGACTGCTTGATATTATTGTCTCCTTTTTATCGCTTATTTTACTATCGCCCATTGTGTTGGTGATTTCGTATCGAGTAAAGCAAGAGTTGGGAACTCCTATTTTATTTCAACAACCACGCCCTGGCTTGAATAAACAAGTGTTCTCATTAATAAAGTTTCGCTCAATGAAAAGTGGCTTTACACCGCAAGGACAAGCATTACCTGATGCTGAAAGACTCACTCACTTTGGTCGAAAATTAAGAAACTCTAGTTTGGATGAACTGCCAAGTCTATGGTCAGTATTAAAAGGCGATATGAGTTTAGTTGGACCAAGACCGTTATTAGTTGAATATTTACCCTTATACTCGAAAGAGCAAGCTCGTAGACACGAAGTAAAGCCGGGAATTACCGGTTGGGCACAAGTTAATGGTCGTAATGCCATTAGTTGGCAAGAAAAGTTTGAGTTAGATGTTTGGTACGTTAATAACCAGTCTTTTTGGTTAGATATAAAAATACTATTTTTAACGATTAAAAAAGTTTTTAAACAAGCAGATATTAGCGCTGACGGTGAAGCTACAATGACTAAGTTCACAGGTAATAAATGAATCTCCATAAAAAGTTAGTAATCATAGGCGCAGGGGGCCATGGCCGAGTAGTTGCAGACTGTGCTGAACAAGCCGGTAATTACACTGACATTGTTTTTCTTGACGACAGCGTTGTCGAACGCAAGCAAAATGCTCATTGGTCAATTGTCGACACTGTAGATAATTGGCTTAATTATCGTCAAGATGCTGAATTTATTGTCGCGTTTGGCAATAACGCAATACGAGCAAGCATACAGCAACAATTGCAAGCGGCTGGCGTTAATATCGCGACGATAGTTCACCCTACAGCAGCTATTAGTAAACATTGCCAACTTGGTAAAGGCGTCGTGGTGTTTGCTAATGCTGTGGTAAATATTGCCAGTAGTATCGCAGATGGGTGTATTATCAATACTGGCGCTACAATAGATCATGATTGTCACATTGGCCCTTATTGCCACTTGTCACCCGGCGTCAATATTGCTGGTGGCGTGCGTGTAGAAAGAATGTCATGGCTCGGCATAGGTAGCTCAGTAATCGAAGGCATTACCATTGCAGAAAATAGTCAAATGGGCGCTGGCGCCATTGTAACGCAAGATACCAAAAGCGGGTTTCTTTATCTGGGTGTGCCAGCAAAAGCCATACGTGCATTATAAATATAATAAAAATAGGAATAAACGTGTTAAATACTCAATTTTCACCATGGCCAAGCTTTACCGAAGAAGAAACTTCAGCAGTTACCGCAGTATTACAGTCGAACAAAGTAAACTACTGGACGGGTCAAGAAGGAAGAGAATTTGAAAAGGAATTTGCCGCTTACACCGACAGTAACTACGCCATAGCATTAGCAAATGGTACTTTGGCATTAGACCTAGCGCTACAAGCATTAGAAATTAAAGCTGGTGATGAAGTTATTGTTACTTCTAGAACCTTTATTGCTTCTATCAGCAGCATTATTAACGCCGGTGCTACACCTATTTTCGCCGATGTTGAATTAGAGAGTCAAAACATCAGTGCGGCCACTATCAGTGCAGTGTTAACTGAAAAAACCAAAGCGATAATATGTGTACATTTAGCTGGCTGGCCGTGCGAAATGGACGACATCATGGCGCTCGCCGAACAAAATGATTTGTATGTAATAGAAGATTGTGCGCAAGCACATGGGACAAAATACAAGGGCCATTCAGTAGGTAGCATCGGTCACATAGGCGCGTGGTCATTTTGCCAAGACAAAATAATGACCACAGGTGGCGAAGGCGGCATGTTAACAACCAATGACGAAAAGCTCTGGCGTAAAGCGTGGGCTTTTAAAGATCATGGTAAATCTTATGCGGCGGTTTATGAAAAACAGCATCCACCAGGTTATCGTTGGTTGCACGAAAGTTTTGGTACTAATTGGCGTTTAACAGAGATGCAATCAGCTATAGGCAGAATTCAGCTTAAACGCATGCCAGCATGGACTGAGCTACGAAATAAAAATGCAGATAAAATCTTTCAGGTTTGTCAGCAATATCCATGGCTCATAGTACCTAAAGTGCCTGCACATATTATTCATGCGTATTATAAGTGCTACGTCATGGTAGATGAAAATAAACTACCTAAAAATACTTCCCGAGACGATATAATCAATATCATTAACAAACTAAATGTTCCTTGTTATTCTGGCAGCTGCTCTGAAGTATATAAAGAATTAGCGTTTGAAAATACAGGTCTACGCCCGACAAAAGATTTAGTTAATGCAAAAAAATTAGGTGAAGTCAGTTTGATGTTTCTCGTTCATCCAACCCTTACTGCTGATGAAATGCAAACTATATGTCAATTGCTCACTCAAGCATTAAATGAAATTAATAACAAAGAGCAACCTATGAATTGATTAACATAAATTTAGCTTTTAGCTGGCGAAAATGTGACAATATGTAACAAGAATACAAATTAAAGAACATTAGCGTAGTCTTACGTTAAAGTGGCGTGTTGTAAGGTGTAGCTCCATGGTTAGACGAATTGATTTAATACCTAGCTCAATTAAGCTTTTGCTAGCAATTGTTTATGATTTAATTGCGCTAAGCATTGCGTTTTATCTTGCTTATATCATTCGCTTAGGCGTTGATAGTGTTCAAATATCATGGCACGAAAACATCGGGTACATAACTGTTGTTACGTCTACTATTGCACTGTTTTATGCCTTTGATGTCTATAATTCCGTCGTGCGTTTCTTCAATGCCAAAGCTTTCTTAAAGGTACAGTTACTGCTTATTGTTGCTAGTACAATTTTATATCTGACCAGTTTCATTTTTGATGCCTTTGTCCCTCGTTCAGTACCAATAGTATTTCTTGTTCTTGCCAGTATACAAATTGCAGGCGCTCGGGCCGTTTTTAGCTTAGTCACAAAAAAACATTGGTTTGATGAACGTGAAGGTGTTGTTATATATGGCGCGAGCAGTGCTGGTAGACAACTCTTTCATGCTTTATCACAAGGAAGTAAATATCAACCACTTGCCTTTTTAGATGAGAAAAAGCGTTATGTTGGCCGTACAGTTTTAGGGCTAAAAATTCACTCCCATCAAAATATCGAAAAACTCATTAAAAAATATGGCCAATTTAAGGTCTTAATCGCGATCCCAAAAGTAGACCCTATTCGATTAAAACAAATTGTTGATAAACTTGAACCCCACGCATTAGAATTACTAACAATTCCAAACTTGTCAGACATAGTGTCAGGCAAACGTAGTATTGATGAGTTAAGAGAAGTTTCGGTTGATGAATTACTGGGACGAAAACCAGTAAAACCAATTCCAGAGCTATTAAGCGCCAACATAACAGGAAAAATTGTTATGGTTTCGGGTGCAGGTGGCTCCATCGGAAAAGAACTTTGCCGACAAATTGTTTTTAATAAGCCGAAAGAACTAATTCTATTAGATGTCAGTGAAGCACTACTCTACGAAATCCATCAAGAACTCAGTGAGTTTTTAAAAGAGAGCAATAATGATCTACATGTAGAACCGTTGATAGGGAATGTACAAAACGGCATGTTGATGAAGCACATCTTTCATAAACATAACGTGCAAACAATTTATCATGCTGCGGCATATAAGCACGTTCCTATGGTTGAAAATAATGTTATTGCAGGCGTTACTAATAATGTTTTAGGCACACATGAAATTGCTCAAGCAGCCATTGATTGTAACGTTGAAACTTTTGTACTCATTTCTACAGACAAAGCTGTAAGACCAACCAATGTCATGGGGGCAACTAAGCGTTTAGCCGAATTGGTTTTACAGGGTTTTGCAAAACAAGATCACAATACCCGATTTGTTATGGTTCGTTTTGGAAATGTACTGGGCTCTTCAGGCTCTGTGGTGCCGTTATTTAAAAAACAAATTAAACGTGGCGGCCCAATCACCATCACGCATCCAGATATAATTCGCTACTTTATGACCATTCCAGAAGCTGCGCAGCTCGTAATTCAAGCAGGAGCAATGGGAACAGGTGGCGATGTGTTCGTTCTTGATATGGGTAGCCCAGTAAAAATTGTCGATTTAGCTTATAAAATGACACACCTAATGGGTTTAACAATAAAAGATGAGCAAAATCCAACCGGCGATATTGCAATACACTTCAGCGGCTTGCGCCCTGGAGAGAAGCTCTATGAAGAGTTGCTAATAGACGATAATGCTAAGAAAACTAACCACCAACGAATATTAACGGCCAATGAACGTTCATTACATTGGACCGATGTTGCGATGATTCTTGATCAATTAAAGGGTGCAATGCTTGATGAAAATGAAGAGAGAATAAGGCAAATTCTTATTGCTGCTCCGCTTGACTACCAACCAGCGCCTAACGCATCAAAACCTAACAAACCAAGCGATAAAGCTAATAACGTCGCATAACTTGTTAAGAGTTTATAAAAGTACTGTCGGACTACTTAACCAACATTAACCAAGCTTCTGCATAATCAGGTAGTTGCTTGTTGGCTTGATGATAATCTTGCCAGCCAAAGTAGCTGTCGACTAATAGGTCGAGCTGAAATAGGTTATTGTCGAATGCGCCACCTTGATCAGATAATACGCCTAAGCGTGCAACTTTTTCTCCAGCTAGTTCATAGCTAACCATAAATAATTTTCCTAGCCCTAAGTCAGCAACATTACCAGCGAAAGAAACCTGTGGCGAAATCGCTATCTTACTATCAAGCGTTTCACCGTAACCCATAATGCTAGGCACTTCAGAAAAGTACCAATAACGCGCTTGTTCACGCTTACCAATGGCATAGTCATAGGCAATACCATTATTGCGATGTACATTGAAGTAACGACGTTTACCATTAACTTCGACAACGCCAGTGCCTTGCAATAACACATCATGCAATGCTTCTTCAGTTAGCCATATTAAAGGTTTTGCCAGTTTCTTTTTTTCCAATACTCCAGCAATCACTTGCTGACGTGTGTACTGATGTCGAGCCAATGACAAGTTCTCATTTGCTTCTTCCAAGCCTAAACCTTGTTCATCGTATGGCAGAGCATAAAGCGCCTGATTGTAGACAGAGGTTTTAACTTCGCTCGCCGTTAGTAACTTGGTGTAATATTTAGTTAAGAATATTTTGTCTTCAGGTATAGCATTTAACATTCTTGTTTTAACTTCATTGGTACTTTTTAGTGCAATAGCGCGTGCAGTTTTAATATCGGGAGCCCAACGATAAAAGTCAAAGTGCTGACGTAAAAACACTTCATCATGCAGTCGACTATTACGTTTAGCTCGCACATCTTCGCGATAAGTTTGGCAAATAAAGGCAAGGGTCTGCTTCACCTTAGGTAATGTCACTGTACTATCAAAAACCTTACCGGCATGCACAGCAAATTTATCTTCCGAGAAGTCGTTCAAGTAGCGCGTAGTTTCATCAGCAACATTACACAATGCACTGGCTTTAAAATCCTTCATTTTTCCAAGTTCAGGAGCCTCATCAAGGGTAAAATGAACAGTAGATGCGTGAGCAACGCCATTAAATGTTACAACGATAAAAATAAGAAAAGGTAAGTAGAAGCGCATAAGGAAAAATCAGTAAATTGAATGTAATGACATGGTATGACAATCACCAAACCTACGCTACCGTCGCGATTAAATAATTAACTGAAAAAAACTTGCTAACAATGCCGAGCGCAGCCGTGAAAAATATGAAAACAAAGTATCAATAAATCTAATACTTTACCGATAAACCTTGCTGCATGGCTAAATATAGCGATAATCGGGCAAGGTTTATTTGCGTATTAATGATTAGTGGGTATGAAGTGCAATTATTAGAAATAGAGTGTTTAGGCAAAACACTACGATTAGAAGGTTCAATGGCCGGTTGGCAACAGCTATTTTGGGACGAAACATGTGTGTCACAAATTAATGCAAGTGCCGATAGCGAAACATTTTTGCATCAATTTGCTTTGCAAACTGAACAGGGCGAATTACCAATTGAGCTTAAAGGCTCTCTTCAATGGCAGCCTTTTGCATTGCAGTTTCAGCTGTTAGTTAATAACGAGGTTGTTCACGACAATTCTCTTGACGAAAAAGACATAGAACAGCGCCAAGTCGTCCAAGGTGAAAAGCAACCAATTAAATTTAGCTTCGTTGGCCTAGCCGGCCTTGGTTTAAAGCTATTAAAAAGTGCTAAAGTAATTAAAGTGCTGTTTGCCGCTGGTAGCTTAGCGGCTTATAGCTGGTTATTTTCAATTCAATTTGCCATCGCATTAATTCTTTGTCTGGTTTTTCATGAATATGGTCACATCAAGGCGATGAAATACTTTGGCTTGAAAACCAAAGGCATTTATCTCATCCCTTTTGTTGGTGGTTTAGCACTTAGTGACGACAAAATTAATACTCGTTGGCAAGATATTGTTATTTCCATTATGGGGCCCTTCTTCGGCCTAATACTCTCCATCGCCTGCTTAGTAGGTTATTGGTTGACTGATATTGAAATACTCGCCGGCATCGCGGTATTTAATGCCTTACTGAATTTGTTTAATTTATTACCGATATTGCCATTAGACGGTGGCCACGTGCTTAAAAGCATCGCCTTTTCAATTAATTCAAAATTAGGCTTAGTCGCTTGTATATTAGGCGCAGTATTGGGCATTTATCTTAGTTATCACTTTGGCTTAGCGCTATTAGGCTTCTTACTAGCTATAGGTAGCATAGAAATATTCTTCGAATATAAAAGTCGACACTTAAGCCAGTTACTACCACTTAATCGCTATGCACAGATTGTATCAGCCATATGGTATGTGATTACGGTTGCAGGCTTAGGCGCTATTATTTGGTTGGTTGGTCAAACAGGTAACGACGCATTATCGCTGCCACTTAAAATACTGGGTAGTTAAGTTAAGCTCAATGCAGATTAAGGTGACTGGCAACTGATGTCAGTTACCTTAATATTTAGCTTTACCCATGCTAATTAAACACTTGCCGCCGACGAATGTTAAGCTCTCTACATCACCCAACACCGCCAAATGAGCATCAACAAAATTACTCTTTTAGTTGCCCTTTTAAAAACTCTATTACTCTTTTATGGCGCATTTTCACAGCGGAAAGCTTTAAATGACAAATATCGGCTATTTCCTGAAACTCTAATTCAGTACGATAACGTAATAGCATAATGTTTCGGTCAGCAAATGATAAATTGACCATTAACGAAGAGAGTGCCGCCGCTAAGTCTTCATGGTTACTTTCATCAGCAACCAAGTTTTCTAGGTATTCTTCATTTTGCTCAATAGTATCCCAACGCCGACTTCTTATTTTGTTAATACACTCATTATGAGCAATTTTGAACAGCCACGCTTTAAAAGACACTGACCACTTAAAGTTTTTCAACTGGGTGAGTATCTTAATAATTATCTCTTGTACAACATCTTCCGCATCAGACTGATTATTCAGCAGCTTTGCACAATATCCCTTTAATAAGGGTAAATACGGTGTAATTAACTGCTGAAATAAACGCGTGTCATAGGGCAAGTTCTCTTGTACTAAAGCAACAAGCTGACGTTCATTAAACGTAGTCAAACGTTAATAAATCCCAGTTATTGCTTAGTAACTTTATTGGCTAACAAAAAAGTATTAGGTACGGTGGTCATTGACTCACCTTCACCCATTACTTTACTCGCCACACTACCAATAGAAGCCAACGTTCCCTTGATGTCTTTTACTTCAATCGTATCGCCTACCTGATACATTTCTCGTAAATACACGCCAGCAACAATTTCTTGAGCCATTGACTTTGTACCAATACCTAAAGAAATGGCAGCAGCTAAACCTACACTAGCAATAACCACGGTCATAATGTTATTAAGTAGCGAAACATCAATATCGAGCTGGGTAATTGATAATGAAACAGTAATAACGATGATAATACCGCGACACACTTCAGCAACCGAGCGGCCGTAATCAACACCAGTGTTTTTAGCCGCTATTTTCACGCCATTAAAAACAATTTGCGCAACAAAAAAGCCACATAATAATACGGCAAGCGAAGCAAGCAATTTAGGCAAAAATAGTATTAAAGTGTCAATCAAGCCTGAAAGAATTGTTAGCCCTAAAATATCCAAAGCAGCTAATAAAAATATTAATAAGAAGAAGGTAGAAATAATACTCGCAACCACTTGGCTACCAGTAACTGTGACTTCCATTTTTTTCAGTAAAGTATCTAAACCAAGTTTATCTAAAAAAGTATTAAAACCAATTTTAGTTAGCGACTTATTCAAAAAGCTTTTAATCAGCGATGAAATCAACCAGCCAGCCAGTAAAAATAGAATGGCGACAATTAAATCAGGTAGAAAGGTTACCACTTTTTGCCAAATAGCGATAAAGCCCGAGTATGCTTTTTCAGTGATGTTATCAGTATCCATTATTTATTCCCGTTATTTGTTGTAGTAGTACTTTTCTTTTCTGAGTTATTTGCCATTTGCTTAAATATTGGCTTTAAAATTTTCATAAATATGCTGACAAAAACAACCCAAATCGACGCCATACCCAGTGCTAAAAGATCTTTCGTCCCTTGCTGGTTATTGGCGGTTACTGTTGCACGTTTAAATAATTCATCATCGGAAGTACTAAAAGCTAATTCAGAACTATTTTTTAACTCTTCTGCTATGTTTTTTTCAATGTCTTTCACTTCATCCTCCAGCAACACTTCTCATTGCTTAACCCTTTAACGGTTGACCAGTTAAAAAGTCACATTAATTTTGTATAAATTTTATTCTTATTGTTGGATATATACCCTTAGCACTCAAAAATCGAGTGCATTTTACGCTAATCCATTAATTTTTACCGTTTTCTTCATTAAATAAAAAAAATAAATAAAATTTGTGACTTTTGCTTTCCTCATCCGTTATAGGGCTAACAAATAAGAAATATTACATAAAACTCAATAAGGATTTATCCATGAAAACGTTCAACATTACTTTGTTAGCCGCACTAATTAGCTCACCTTTAGCGGCAGAAAACATTGATGAAACATGGAAAGTAGGCGTATTTGGCGATTATATAAAATCAAGTACAAGTAAAGAAAACAACATTGATTGGCAACAAATTGAAGCTGGTAAAGGTATTGGTATTGATTTACAAAAAATTATTAATGACCAGTGGAATGCACGCTTCGAATTAGCAAAAACGCGTTACGAAATTAACAATGGCCGTGATCATGATTACGGAACTCGCGCAGGTTTAGATGCTATTTATAAAGTTGAAGACAGCAATTTTTATCTTTTCACCGGTGTAAAACGTTTTAATAATGTAAAAAGCTACAACGCCATTAATGTTGGTGCGGGTCATACCTTCCAAGTAAATGATCGTTTTTCGGTATTTGGTGAAGCCGTTGTTTACCGCGATGTAGATTATGGCTATACCGACCAAGGTTTTAAATTTGGCTTACAGTATGCTTTTGGTGACGTAAAAAAATCTCCCATCGTTAATAAAGCCGTAAAAAAAGCGGTAACACCAACGCCAGTAGTGAAAAAAGTAATGGTTGTTGATGCCGACAATGACGGAATTAACGACAAAAATGATAACTGCGCTAACACGCCAGCAAACGTAAAAGTCGACTCAAAAGGCTGTGCATTGTATGCAGAAAAAACAGCAGCAATTAATTTAAATGTTACTTTTGACAACAATAGCTCACAGCTTCAGCCAGCAATGCTAAATGACATTCAACGTCTAGCTGACTTCATGAAAGCATACAAAAACACAACAGTTGATATTGAAGGACATAGCTCTGCAGCAGGTAATGATGCATATAACTTAATGCTTTCACAAAAACGCGCTGACGCCGTTAAAAACACCTTAATCAGTAAGTTTAATATTGACGCTAGCCGTTTATCTGCAACAGGTTTTGGTGAAACACAGTTAATTTCTAAAGGAAATACGCGTGCTGACCATAATACAAACCGTCGTGTAGTTGCGAAAATAGAAACTACAATTAAAGAAGTTGTAAGTAAAAAATAGCAAATAAAAGTTAAAAACATAAATGCTCAGGCCTCTTCAAGTGACTTGGGTATTTATGGCTAAACCCAATAAAAAACTATTTATCTACTTTAATAAAGGAAGACAAAATGACACTAACAAAAAAAATGAGTGCTGAGTTTATTGGCACTTTTTGGTTAGTACTTGGTGGTTGCGGTAGTGCCGTGCTGGCTGCTGGATTTCCAGATGTTGGCATTGGCTTATTGGGTGTCTCATTGGCATTCGGACTTACCGTATTAACCATGGCGTTTGCGATTGGACATATATCGGGTTGCCACCTTAACCCAGCTGTTTCAATTGGTCTTTGGTCAAGCGGCAGATTCCCCGCTGCTGAACTTGCACCATACATATTTGCACAGGTTATAGGCGGCATGGCGGGCGCAGCAGTGCTATACGTTATTGCCACAGGGCAAACAGGCTTTGACGTAACAGCCGGGTTTGCATCAAATGGTTACGCTGAACATTCACCTGGTGGATACAGCTTAACCGTCGCATTGGTTACTGAAATAGTGATGACTTTTATGTTTCTTATCATTATTTTAGGCGCCACAGATAAACGTGCACCACAAGGTTTTGCTCCTATCGCTATTGGTTTAGGCCTAACGCTTATTCACCTTATAAGCATTCCTATTACTAATACCTCAGTTAACCCAGCAAGAAGCACCGGTGTTGCTATTTTTCAGGGCGACTGGGCAATATCACAATTATGGCTTTTCTGGTTGGCGCCAATCATAGGTGCAATTTTAGCTGGCATAGTCTACCGATGGCTTGAAAGTGAAGACAATTCCTAACAAAACTAAAACTACAGGAAATCTATTATGAATAAACTTATACATATTATCTTGGCTTTATTGCTACCGCCTATAGCCGTGTTTTTGAAAAGCGGAGTAGGAAAAGATTTACTAATCAATATCGTGCTATGCCTATTCTTTTATGTTCCAGGTATTTTGCATGCTATTTGGCTAATCACAAAAAAATAGCGTTATACATTTCAACAATAAAATTAATGAGGAGTAACAATGAATAATAAAATTATTGGCATCATTCTTATCATAGTCGGTGTTGCTTTAGCTATGTGGGGTTACAACATCTATGATTCAGCTAGCGCTCAATTAAGTCGTACAGTAAACGGCGATACACCTATTGAAGCCTGGGCCGGAATGGCTGGCGGCGTAATTGCCGTTTTAGTTGGTATCACAAGGTTAAAGTAAGCGTAATTTCCCTCTAATAATTTGCTACGATTATTACTATTCGTAAGAATTATTCGAACGGAACTATTTCCGCTCCACACTTTGGTAGAAAATTAAAACAATTAACGTGAAAGTTATTGTTTTTAACACAAGCAGTCCCTAACCGGACTGCTTTTTAGTATATTAAGCCCCATATTTAAGTCAGTTAAACCAATCAGAATAATTAATGAGTCAAATGTAGACCTGTTAAAATGCCGATACTTATCAAAGACTATGTGAAAGGAACAACCTGTGATTTCAAAAAAAGTAAGAGAATTATTTGTGTCATTAATGGAAGCATGCGATGACTCTGCCGTTTCTTATGATATTGAAACTGAGCAGTACAGCGGATATTTCAATAACACAGTCGTTGATAAATACATTGAATTAGGCGCACTAGAATTGGTGGAAGGCGGTACTGGCGCTACCACCATTTTGATTAACAACAGAGATGACTTTTTAAGTTCGTTCGCTGCAGGTGCTAGAGAAGCTAAGAACGGTGCTGATCAGTCTTACGCCGACTACAACGCCAACCCTTTTGCCTTTTCGGTTGGTTATGAGCATTTTCATCAAATTGCTAAGAAAAAACGGACAGTGGTTGGCTATGTTTGTCATGGATTTGAAAATGATGATACTGGGTTGGTTCATCAACAATAATTTTTCGAACTAGCATTTTACCTTATAGCCGTTGCTAAGCACTAATTAACCTACTGCCAATTTAGCTGTTTCATGCCACAAATATGCGGGCATGGGATGTTTAAGCTGCCATGTAATATTCATCGGTTGACTACCTTCATATTTAACAAAATCTACTGGACCAAAATTGACGAATCCCATAGTTCTGCCGTTTTCATCTTTGCCTTGTTCACGGACAAATAACAGGAAGGTTTTATTACGTTCTTTCTGTTTAATATAAGTTAAACCGCGACCTGAATCTGGTCTAGTACTGTTTTGCGTTTGCCAGTGAAATAACATTGGGCTAATAGCATAATCGTGGTACATGGTTGTGGCAGAGAATTGCTTTTCACATTTATCCAAGGTTACGAATAACAATTCGGTATTTGCTTCAGCAATATTCAAAACACCTTCACGACTCGACGATTTTTTACTAAAAGTACTATCACCAAAAGCCACAAGAATATGTTCTTTCGGATAACGAACATGCATTTTAAGTGGTGACGAATCGACTACCGAGTTATTAACCTTCGGCATATCAAACTCAGCGACTTCAAGGCGCTGAATAAGCATAGCAATGACTTCGCTTAACTCAGCTTTAAGTGTTTTATCTTTTAATGCGAGTAAGCTTTTTGCGAGATCACTAAACCCTGCTTGATGACCTGTTTTGTCCCAAAAGTCATAATGGCACATCAACGCGAATTGTTGCTGACGATATTGAGAAGCTTTATCCATGCTAGTTGTCGATATCAAAAAGTTGTTATCGCACAGCGCTTTAATAAAACGTAAATACGAAATAGATGAGCAATTAAGTAGTCTGTTATTAATTGCTCGATAATATGCGCTAAAAATATCTTTTTTATCGTCAGCTATTTCTTGTCCTTTGCTTATGGTAAGCAATACTGACCAGCCTCCAAACTTGCCATTTTTAACTTTATATACATCTTCTAAGGTAATATTTGGGTAAATTTGTAAAAAATTGCTGAGCGTTAAGGCTAAGTTCGTTATATGTGGGAAGTTAGTTATTAAGTTAAACAGTTTATTTTTGTTTAATGTCGCTTGGCTAATATTTTTAAGGATCATTGCTTGCGTGTTTTTTTGCAACTCAATACGGCAACCTAATGGTAAGTGAGGAAAACCTTGTTTAACTTCTTTCGCTATAGCCTGATTGGTTTTTCCCACTAATGCTCTGAATTTATGCGAAAAATCATATTCAGGACGTGAATTGCCAACAAAGTCTAAAACAGTACAACATTCTTTGTCGTTTGTTAGTCGTAATCCTCGACCTAATTGCTGAAGAAATATTGTTAAGCTTTCGGTAGGCCGTAAAAATAGCAAGGTGTCTAATTCTGGAATATCGACACCTTCATTAAATATATCGACGACAAACAGAACATTGATTTGTTTTGATCTTAACTGCTGCTGTAAAAATTCACGGTCTTTACTGTTATCACTGGTTAATACACCGCAAGCAATGTTATGTAGGGTGAATTTTTGTGCCATAAAATTTGCATGTTCTTTACTAACGCAAAACGCCAGCGCTCGCATTTGAGGTATATCAGTAACCACTTCTTCGAGGCTTTGTATAATGCGTAAAACTCGTCGATCGTTATAAGTGTAAAGGTGCGTTAGCTCGGCAATATCATAACGGCCTTTTGACCATGATATTGTAGTTAAATCGGTATCATCATCTATACCAAAGTATTGAAATGGAGAAAGATGGCGTTGATTTATCGCTTCGGGCAATCTAATTTCCGCCGCAATAACATTACAGAAATCGCTTAGGATATCAGTGCCATCATGTCGTTCAGGTGTCGCCGTTAAGCCCAATAATATTTTGGGGCTAAAGTGCTTTAATATACCGCGGTAGCTATTGGCTGAAATATGATGAACTTCATCAATAACAATATAATCAAAGTAATCTTCACTTAGCGCTAAGGCATCAATTTGATTGTTTAAACTTTGAATTGATGCAAATAGGTGCTGATACTTACTTGGCTTATTACTACCTACCCACAACTCACCAAAAGCACTATTTTTTAATACGCCACGATATGCACCCATTGCTTGTTTTAAAATTTCTTCTCTGTGAGCAATAAACAAAAAGTTGGCTTCAGGGTTCTGCTGATAAAAACGTGAAAAATCAAAAGCAGATATAATGGTTTTTCCTGTTCCAGTTGCAGCTACCACCAAGTTCCGATAACGATTATGTAACTCACGTTCAACCTGTAGCTTTTCCAGTATGGTTTGCTGATGCGAGTGAGGTTTGATATCGAAATAAAAACTTGGTGTTGAGTTATTAAAACTGCCTTTTGCTTCTTGTAGTGCGTTATTCAGCTTTTCTCGACTCTCAACTTCACCATCGAAGTGTTCAAAGTCAGGAGATTCCCAATAGGTCTCAAAGGTACTGAGTGATTTTTCAATAATGTGCGGGATTTCTTGCGAAGTAATTTTTAGATTCCATTCCAAACCACTGGTTAATGCTGAATGAGATAAATTGGATGAGCCAATATAACCCGTATGAAAACCGGTATTACGTATAAACAAATAAGATTTGGCATGCAGCCGTTCACGATTGGAATTGTAGCTCAGCTTTATCTCAGTATTAGGCAGTGATGCTAAAAACTCGACGGCCTTTGCATCAGTCGCGCCCATATAAGAGGTTGTGATTATTTTTAATTGCCTACCACTGCGAGTAAAAAATTCTAGCTCTTTCTTAAATATCCGAATACCTGTCCATTTAATAAATGAGACAAGCCAATATATTTTGTCAGAAGAAAGTATCTCTCTTTTAATTTCAGTCTCTAATGATACTCCTACGTTACTACCACAGAACAATTCACTTTGCGTTAAACCCGTTAATGGCATGATTGACTCAACATACTTGGGTAAATCAGCCGCTATTGGATTAGATTTATCAAACAGTGCAGTAAGAATCTTTCCTTGGCTATCGAGTAAATTTTCACTGATTAACTTGTCATCTCTGATATGTCTACTAAGCCATTTAACAATCGTATTCGCGAGGCTTATTTGTTGATGAATTCTAGCATCACCATTTGGCACAGAGTCCATAGCAATTTCAATGATTCGGGTTAAGAACCGAGATAGCCATGTTGCCGCTTCACCCGCCTCTAATAATCGTTCACCAACATGGAAAGATTCTCGATCTAAGCTCTGTTCAACTAATTGAGTAATTAGTTGCTCATAAATACCCGTTTGGTTCATGAAAATCCTTTTTCGATTTTATTCTATAAGGCTAAATTGTATGGACCGAAAGGTAATGTAAATGATTGTTGTCTAAATTAGGTCCACACCTCAATTAAATCAAAATCACTTATCCTCAAGTAGCTCTGTCAAACAGGTCACTTGCTCAACTAATGAAGCAACTTGTTCTTCTAATTCCGTGACTCGCTGAGCTAATTGGCTGTTAATTACTGAAGGAACACTTACTGAAGAACTACTTTCTGAGGGAGCCGTTGTTTGAGCAGCACTAGATTCAACACCATAACTTTCATCAATATCAGAAAACAAATGCACATAGCGAGACTCTCGTTTCCCTGGTTCTCGTTCAAGTTTTTTAACCAGCGTTTGCCCATTTAAGCTTTTTAATTGCTCTAAGGCTGTTTCCACTTCTCTTACATCAGCAAAATCAGCTAAACGTGTGGTGCGAGTTCTTAATTCACCCGGCGTTTGCGGCCCGCGCAGTAATAGCACACAAATAATGGCTCTTTGTTGAGCACTAAATTTCAAATTGCCAAATTCTGTATCACAGAAATAATGATAATATTTGCTGACTCGACCAGAGGCTTTGTGATCTATCATTAATTGGTTCATTTTTGACAGTTCATCGATACTATTTTGCACGTCAGATTCTGACAATGACATAACAGGTTCACGGTTACTTTTTTGGTTACAAGCGGTGGTAATGCCATTTAACGACATTGGGTATTGCTCAGGTGTAGTAGTTTCTTTTTCTAGCATTACACCGATAATGCGACATTGTTCTGCGGATAGTGTGATCATACTGAAGGCATCCTTTTTAAAACTTTTGGTAATGGAGCTTTACTAATTAACTGTAACCTATACTAGTAAAAGGTACTCGCAAAGGTTACTCGTAAAAATCCATCATTTAACGTTGGTTTAGCTATGGCATTAATTTTTGTTACTTCGCCAATATAGTTAGCACAGCGCTATTCATGGCTTGGGTCGCTGTCGCAATCACTTTTTCAGCATCAGGTGCCCAAAACGGGCTATGCAGTGAGGGTAAGGCTTCACCGGTTTCTTTCGCTGATTGCCATTTATCGTGCGGTACGCCACCAACCCAAAATATCATGCTTTTAATGTTTTTATCTGCGCGATAGTAACGACTGAAGTCTTCGCCTGCCATTACTGGTGGTACTTCTTCTACTCGTTCTTTACCAAACTCGCTAGTAAATAACTTAGCCATTCTCTTGGTAAATTCAGGTTCGTTATATGCCGCAGGCGTGTATTCGTCTTTTACGGTAACTACCGGCAACAATTCTTCCGGTAAGCCCATCGCGATACCTTCACCTTTTGCTATTCGGCTAATACCATCAATTAATTTTTGGCGGGTTTCATCAGAGTAGCTACGTACGGTTAGTAACAATAATGCCTGATCTGAGATGATGTTGTGCTTAGTACCTGATTGAAAACTGCCTACGGTGACAACAGCGGCATCTTGTGGGTCTAATTCACGGCTAACAAGAGTTTGTAAAGCTCCAACAATTCGAGCGCCTAATACGATAGGGTCTTTCGTTGCGTGCGGGTAAGCCCCGTGGCCGCCAACACCTTTCACTAGAATATTTACGCTATCAACATTAGCAAGGGTAAAGCCTGAAGTATAACCAATAACACCTGCTTTTAAGCCAGCAGAATTATGAAATGCTAAGGCATAATCAGGTTTTGGAAAGCGTTCATATAAACCGTCGGCTAGCATGTCTTTTGCCCCACGACCACGCTCTTCAGCTGGCTGTAATATCATCACTAATGTGCCTGACCAATCAGCTTTGTTTTCACTAAGTAATTTTGCTGTACCTACCCAACTTGTCATATGGGTATCATGCCCACAGGCATGCATTACATGACTTTGTAAGCCTTCTTCAGTGGTAGTGGTAACCTTTGACGCAAATGCTAATCCAGTTTGTTCTTTTACGGGTAAGGCATCCATATCCGCTCGAACCAATACTGTTGGGCCTTTACCATTTTTTAACACCGCAACAACACCAGTTCCACCAACACCTTCTGTGACTTCAAAGCCAAGTTCACGCGCAGTTTTAGCTAATTTTTTAGCGGTATTAAATTCGTAACTAGAAAGCTCAGGGCTTTGATGTAAATCTTTATATAACGTCATAAGCTCAGGCATAGCAGCCTTTACTGATTTTACCTTGTCATTTGCAGCATAGGTTAATGAACTACTGGCGAGGCATAAAGCGGTTGTTATAAATGCTATAGTTTTCATTGTATTACTCAGTAAAAATTGCGAATGATTCATCTTAGCTAAATGAGGACAAGGCTACAATGTTAAATGAAGTCATTGAAAATATAACTTAAGAAAAGTAATTGATTTAAGTATAAAAAACTAAGCAGATAGTATGGGAATAGTGATTATTCTGCTCATCATTTTTAACTATTGCGAATGGCGATTAAAGAAGGTTACAAGGTGGAAATGAAACCATCACAGCCCGCTAACGCAAGGGTAGTACAGACTGCTGATGGCTTTAGGTGTTACATAACTCATTTAAAAATAATTGAGCCGTTATTCGATATTCTGGATCTGCTCACGCATTTGCTCAATTAGTACTTTCAATTCAACAGCTGAATTAGTGATATCAGCGTTAATTGATTTTGAGCCTAAGGTATTCGCTTCTCGGTTAAACTCTTGCATCATGAAGTCTAAACGACGGCCTTGTGCACCACCTTTTTTCAAAATACTACGAGTTTCTTTTACGTGACTAAATAGACGATCAATTTCTTCATCAACATCCATTTTTTGCGCTAACAACACAAGCTCTTGTTCAACACGTGATGATTCAAGCTCAATGTTCGCATCCGAAAATTTATCGGTGATACGTTTGCGTTGCCATGCAATAACTTCAGGCATATGCCCTTTGACAACCTCTGACTGTTCAACGATACCATCAAGGCGTTGTTCAATAAGCGCTTTCATATTGGCGCCTTCATCAGCTCGGGCAACAATAAAGTCTTTCAGTGCTTGGTCAAAGCCAGCAAGAATTTCAGCTTGAATGGCATTCATGTCTGATTCTTCAGCTTCCATCACACCAGGCCAACGCATAATTTCTAACGGGTTAACTTGGCTATTCAATGTTTGCTCATTGATCCAATTTGCATGTTTAAGCAAATTTTCAGCAAGCGCAGTATTCATTGATAAATTACTTTTTTCACCCGGGTTAGCATTAAAACGTAAGTTACATTCTACTTTGCCGCGATTTAATTGCTTACGAAAGCGCTCACGTAATACTGGCTCTATGCTTCTAAATTGCTCAGGTAAGCGAAAATAAGTTTCGAGGAAACGTTGATTTACAGAACGGATTTCCCAAACCGCATTGCCCCACTCGCCTTTTACTTCATGGCGAGCAAATGCTGTCATGCTGTGGATCATAGAATTTCCTAAATGTTTAATATGGTCAATAAATGAGATTATGCCCTAGCTGAGATCAGGTATCTAGTTTCCAGGCATTTATCTACATCATAAAAAATATTTAGGGTTGATATGGTTTAGGGTGCGGTAAACTCCACATTTCCAAAATTAACATCAAAATCAGCACACCAGACACTTAACCCATCCATGTCATCTAATGTTCTTCCCTGAGGTAGTCGCAATGTAATTTGAGAGTTTTCGAACACTTGGCCATCAATTCGGTCACCAACAGCAAAAGAATTATTCCCGGCATATTCTTCATTGATTGCCCCGTAGAAATAAACTAAAGGACCGCCGCCGTCATAATCAAAGCTGCTAATTTCAATTGTACAGTCATCAATAATTGTCGCTTGTCCCGATACGTTGTGAGCTAAAGTTTGAAAGCTTCCAGTAAAGCCTACTTTGTCGTGGGTACTTGTACAGCCTGAAGTATTCTCTCCGTTAAGTGTACTCAACGTGTTTTGAAAATGAGACAATGCTTTATCTGCACTAATTAATGATTGGTATACGCCTCCGCTATTCTCAACAATTTCTTGAACTTGAGAGTCAAAGCTATCATCAGCAAAGTCTACTGTTAAGTCACTTGCTAAAACGTGCGCCATCTCTGGTATTTCAATACCGTTTTCAGCAATACCATCTAAATCTAGGCTTTGTAATAATCGGATCATATTTACAACCGCTACATTTGTAAGATCTTCAGTTGCAAACACGTTTAATGGCGTTACATATGGCGCACCAAGTGTTGCTGGAAATTCAATACCACCAATTGAGAACACTACTGTTTCGTTAGCAATATAGTTAAACTCCCCCTCTGTGGTTGTAGTTCCATTCTGAGTAGCCGTTTGATAGTTTAATCCTTCAACTGCTGAGTCAAAAAACGCCCCTTTTAAGATTGTTGGCGCTGGGGCAGGAGCTGGCGGTAACGTATTTTCAACTGTTCCCGAGCCCGAGCCACCACCACAAGCTGTTATACACAGCGAAATCAGCACCATTATCAATTTTTTTCTATGCATCTTAAATTCGTCCATAGCTAAAGTAATTTAATTAAGTATGCAGTAGTCACATTACGAAATCTTAACAGAAGTATCACATTTTAAAACTTTTAGGAAAAACCGCTAACTTCCTGTACTTAAATGGCTTTACGGTAAAAGAAGTAAAAAGCCACCTTTAGCTAGTACTTTTCTGCCAACGCTCTTTTATGTGGTCAGCCACACGGAATGAATTGGCGTAAATAGTAAAAGTGTAAGGCACACTACCACCAGTTGGCATGAATGAGGCATCAGTAACGAATAGATTTTCAACTTCATGCGCTTGACAGTTTTTATTTAGTACTGAAGTTTTAGGATCGTTACCAAAACGACAACCGCCAGCCATTAAGTTTGACGCTGGCGCACTACTTACTGATGACGAGATATTAGTTGCCCCCATTTCTGTCAGTAATTTTTCAGCTTTTTCCGCCAAATACTCGCCAACATCTAAATCGTGGTTATGTGCACCAATACGTATTTTCGCTACCGGATCGCCCCATTTATCAGTAACATCATCATCTAAGTCGACAAAACAATTATCGGTTGGGAGCCAGTCGTTAAACACTTCAAAGCGTAAGGTTTTATAAGTGGTGAATTCTGTTTTCATGCTTTGTTTAAGTTCTTCACCCCAAATTAGTTTTTCGCTGTCTTGCGCTTCATCGTATTGCCATTTGGTACTTTGCGCACGAGCAATAGGGTTTTGATAAAAGAGGAAGTCTATTGTGCCGCCCTTAGCTTTACCATCACGATTAAAACCGTTAAAGGCTTTATCATCAATCTGGTACCAGTCTTGTAACGCGCGATTAATAAAAGGCCCTACTTGCTTTAATTGCGCCTGTTTTTCTTTGGTTAAATCTTTATAGAAGAAGTCGCCGCGACCGGTTCCGCCACCACTAAAAATTAAATTTTTACCAACATGTCCGGTATTATTAGCAATGCCGTTAGGAAACTTTTCGCCCTTTGATGCTAATAATAAACGTGAGGTTTCTACCGCTTGGCACGCTACAACATAATATTTCGCCGTTGCGACTTGCTTGCGCCCCGCTTTGTCGTAATAAAGCACACCCGAAATTTCGCCTTGGCTATCAGTTTCAATTTTATACACTTTTGCATGTGGCGTTATGGTGCAATTACCTGTGGCGACTGCGTGATTAAGCAATGCTGCTCGGCCACTACCTTTTGCGCCTGATGCACAGCCATAGCTGCTACAGTAACCTGAATATTCACAGCTATTTCTGCCCATGGCAGGCTGTGACAAAATGGCGCGTGGCACTGGCACTGCGTGATAACCAATCTCTTTTGAACTTTCATCTATCCATGAAGATATTGCATGTTCTGCAACGGGTGGAAATGGAAAGTCTGTTGAACGAGGCTCTTGATGTGGATGCTCAGAAACTCGACCTGACACGCCAACCACTTTTTCAACCATGGCATAATAAGGTTCAAGTTCATCATAGTCAATTGGCCAATCTTCTACATTGGCACCTTCAATAGCGCCAAATTCTGATTTTAAGCGAAAGTCGATGGGCTTTAAGCGATGAAAATAACCACTCATAAAGTTAGAAGAGCCACCGACAACTGTGCCATTCCAAAAGCTCCACCCTGACTCACTTGTCGCTTCACCTTGCCAGAAGCTTTCGCCATCTTCAGTTTCATATTCTTCTTCGATAACGTGCTGTTCATCTTCAAGCTTAGGGTTATAAGCATCACGTAAACTAATAGCTAATTCGTCTTTATAAAACTCTTTTTCCGTTAACCAAGCACCTTTTTCTAGCACTAACACTTTAGCACCCGCTTTGGCTAAGGTATAAGCAACAGGTGACGCACCAGCGCCACTACCCACTATACAAATATCATATTTCATGCTTTTCGAGTTCCTACTTGCTTAGCGATATATTGCTGATGACTAACCACTTGCGTTGTTTTATTAGCAGTCGACATTTTGCTACTCAACACTATCGGCTGTTTGCCTGGTAGTTCATAGTAACGTTGTCCTGCTTGCGGCAGTGGAAATCCGGCTTGATGCTCTAACCATTGCCAACCAATGCCATTAGGGTTACCGCCGTAACTTGGTGGGGACAGCATAGCCTCAAAAATATAACCAACTAAATTACTTAACCAGTTTTCACCGGCCGTTGATTTACTGATTGCGCGTAGAATGCTTTCTTTTTCATCGAAAGTTAATAGCACAAAATTTTTCTGCAACTGGCTAGTACTAAAGCCATTTAACCAGCCGACACCTTTATAAATAAATTCAATTTCGGCTTCTTCTGTTGGCTGTTGAAAAACTACACTGTATAAATACTGCGATACTTGAATTTCTTTCGCGCTTGGCCCTGTTGGTGACTCTGGTAATAAATGAGCCAATACGGCATCTAACGTTAACCAAGGGTCGGTTTTTAATGCGCCATCAAGCTTATTAGCGGTAACAGCTGACCAACTGCGCATTGGCATAGCTGCGATCATAGTTGCGCCTGCCGCCGACTTTAACGCGCTACGACGCGAAACTTTCTTTTGTAGCCACTGAGGTGTACGAAAATTTTTGTCAAAAAATGACTTAACTTGCGGCACGGTTTTAGCCTTTTGCACTTGAGACATTGTCATTTTCCTTATTATTTTTCACCTGCCACTTATCTAAAAATGCTGACCAATACTCTACAGAATATTCTAAGTTATCGAGTAGTTCCGCAGTATCTTTTGAAAGCAACATACGGCCACTGTTGGTTGACACATACATATGCGGGTAACCTTGCACAGGCGGTAACGACTTCATAAACGCTTCATTTTCGTTGCTATCACTAACGCTTATTTTAAGCAGTACATATTTACTATGTAACTGTTGATAAACCTCTGGATTTTTAGCTAAAAATGCATCCATTTTGTGACACCAAGTGCACCAAGTGCCGCCAATCTCAATTAAAACGTTACGATCACTTTCTTGTGCTAATTTGATAGCTGCTTGCGCATCTTTAAATGGGTCACGCTTGTCATCGTAAACTTGACTGTATAATGGTAATTCTTTAGTTATATTTACTGCGGTGTCTTTTGCACTCGCATCATCTAGGGTAAGTAAACTGGATAAAAATAAAACAATAAGCAGATGAAATTTCATAAATTTTCTCTATTTCCTTGATACTCAATAGCAATTGAAGATAAACACACAATAGAATGACCTTCTTTTATTTAACTATATTTCATAATAGTTAATTGTTGTACTCAGAAAGCCATATTCATGACTTTTAAAAATTATTACACGACATTACACGCCATTGAATCACTCATTTCATGCTGTTAGCCTGTTTAGTTAATTAAAAATAGTTTGGCATTAAGAAAGTTAAAGGGTGATTCATGTTTTATATTCTAGTTTTTGTAGCTTTGTTCGTTGTTTTTTTACTCATATCACGAGGGAATACGGTTAAAGAAGTTCCTGTTTCTTATTCTTTAAAAGGTCCGTTATTCACCCCAGCAGAAAGAACATTTCTTGCAGCGCTTAATCAAGCATGTGGGGTAAATGCCAAAGTGTTTGTCAAAATTAGAGTTGCTGATGTTATCAAACCACAACCGGGTTTAAATAAAACTCAATGGCAAAGCGCGTTCAACCAAATTTCTTCAAAACACTTTGACTATATTTTATGTGACCCCATTAGTCTGGCCGTTATGGCAGTTGTTGAATTTGATGATAGCCGTCATACCCAACCTAAAAATGTTGAAAGAGATAAGTTCGTTGACGAAATATGCGCATCTGCATCACTTAAATTGCACCGTTTTTCAGCTGAATATGCCTACAACTCAGATGAAATGAGAAAGACACTATTCCCAGAAATAGAAAGTGCTAATGCTGCTTAACAAGCATAAAATTAAAAATGAAATATTGTTTAAAACGATTTAGCCGGTATAGATAATAAAGAACTTTCTCTTGATGTAATTATTCCACATATGGCTAATATTGGCTTAAGGGAAAATGCCGGCACCTTTCCACGCGCCCTAGCAATTTTTTCTAAAGAATTAATCTTCACCAACGACCTGACATTATTTTTTCAATATTTCAAAATACTGCAATGTCATTATGTCAAATTGTCAGCCGAACGATTATAATGCGCAGCAATTATACTACGATAGGAATTTCAACATGCGTCCAAGCGGCAGAACTTTAGGGCAAATTCGCCCTGTAACCATCACACGTCAATTTACAGCTCATGCAGAAGGCTCAGTACTTATTGAGTTTGGTGACACGAAAGTTATATGTACTGCTACTGTTGAAGTAGGTGTTCCACGCTTTTTAAAAGGCCAAGGTAAAGGCTGGATCACTGCCGAATATGGTATGTTACCTCGCTCAACGCATACTCGTATGCGTCGCGAAGCGACCAACGGTAAGCAAAGTGGCCGTACTTTAGAAATTTCTCGTTTAATCGCTCGTTCGTTACGCGCAGCAGTAGATTTAGTTGCTTTAGGTGAAAATACGATTACCGTTGATTGTGACGTAATTCAAGCTGATGGCGGAACACGTACCGCGTCAATTACCGGTGCTTGTGTTGCATTAGTTGATGCATTAAACCATATGCGTGCGAAAGGTATTATCAATAACAACCCACTTAAGCACATGATCGCCGCTGTGTCTGTTGGTATCTACAAAGGCGAGCCAATTGCTGATTTAGAGTACCTTGAAGATTCAGCAGCCGATACTGACATGAACGTAGTAATGACTGAAACCGGTAAGCTAATTGAAGTGCAAGGTACTGCTGAAGAAGAACCATTTAGCTTCGACGAAATGCAGCAAATGTTAGAACTTGCAAAAAATGGTATCAATGAATTATTTGATATCCAAAAAGCCGCTTTAAACTAAGAAACCGATAGGAATTGATTATGAAAGATTATCAACGCGACTTTATTGAGTTTGCATTATCTAAACAAGTATTACGCTTTGGCGAATTTACACTAAAGTCTGGCCGTACTAGCCCTTATTTTTTCAATGCCGGTTTATTCAATACTGGTGGTGATTTAGCGCGTTTAGGTCGTTTTTATGCTGCAGCATTACAAGACTCAAAAATTGACTACAACTTGTTGTTTGGCCCTGCTTACAAAGGTATTCCAATTGCAACAACGACTGCTGTAGCGCTTTCTGATAGTTACGATATCGACATGCCATATTGCTTTAACCGTAAAGAAGCAAAAACCCATGGTGAAGGTGGCAGCTTAGTTGGCTCTGCACTTGAAGGTAAAGTAATGTTAGTTGATGACGTGATCACAGCTGGTACGGCTATTCGCGAATCCATGGAAATCATTAAAGCACATGGCGCTGAATTATCAGGCGTACTTATCGCTTTAGATAGACAAGAAAAAGGTCGTGCTGAACTTTCTGCTATTCAAGAAGTTGAACGTGATTTCAATACTAAAGTTATTTCTATCGTGACATTAGCAGATTTAATCAGTTACTTAGAAGAGAAGCCAGATATGGCTGACAGTCTAGCAAGTATCAAGAAATATCGTCAGGACTACGGTATTTAATCATTAGCTGATACTATCGCTAAACGTAAAAAGCCTGCAATTGCAGGCTTTTTTGTTATCTGGATAAAGTCATTAAAAAGTGAGTTAAGTTGACAACTAGGCAATCAGCTCAAATTGAAAGCTCGGTGGCTTTTCATATGCCTGATTAATTGTGGAGTAAAACTGTTCAATACGCCCTGCACGTTCATCTACCACAGTTGAGCGACTAGGTACAATAGCATCCTGTGATGATAAGGTTTGCTGAATTTGGCGATCAAACGCTTTGCTACTTTCGTTATTTTCAAAGCTATCGTCGTCTTGTGCCAAAACCTCTTTATCGCGATATAAATTACCTGCAGTTGGTTTTACCTCTGCATCTTCTGAATTTAGGGCAATTAACTCTGCTTGCGCTTCAGCGATGATACTTGCAGCAGAAGCAGCAACGCGTGTATCTTGCGCCGATGGACTAGCCGGCGCTAAAGCAGCGGCTTGCACCTTCTTCATTTTAGCGATAGTTTCTTTAGGGTCGCCCGCAATAGGTGTTAAATCGACAGCGACTTCACCCTCAACCGCATATTTTTTACCATCAGGACCAATTTCATATGAATATGATGGCGAACCAGTAAATGCTCCACCTACTGCCGCATGAGCCATTTCGTGAGTACGTACTTCTTTATCACGAATTTCCAAATTTCTAATAACTTGTTTTTCAGCAAAAGCTTCTGCATTAGCTTGCTGCTCAGTAATTGCAGTATCTTGGCCATCAACAGGCTCTGAACCAGTGTTATTTTGTTCGCTATTTTCGTTGGAAGGGTCTTGTGAAGCATCTTGTTGCGAGTCTTGTGCAGAACCTTCATTACCACCAGTTCCACCATTTATAGACTCACTGGCTTGTTCTGCTTGCTTACGTAAATTAGCAAAATCAACTTGTTCATTGTTCTGTGCAGGCGTGCGACCACGTTCTTTGTCTGAAGCTACCCCTTTTTCAGCCGCAGATTGATTCGCAGCTTCAGGTTTAGCAATAACTTCTCGTTGCTGATTTTCACGGCGCAAGCTATCCGTCTGCAGGTTAACTGCAGTTTGTATCGGAGCATTAAATGCTTGCGGGGTGATATTCATCGGAATTTAAACTCGTACGTCAATTAACGTACCGAGGTTTTCATCTGCTGATTGAATGACCTCAGCAGAAGCTTGTGCTTGTACTTCTGCAACACGTAAATTAACAATGGATTCAGTTAAACCATTCGGCTCATTAACTGCTGAAGTTGTTGCGGCACTGTTAGACGTAGGCTCTACATTCGCCTCATTATCTGAGAGTGTATTACGTGCGATATCAGTAGCGGCTTTATTTGCTTCTTCTGTTGCTTGCTGAAAGCCTTGCACGCCAGCATTAAAAGCTGATTGTATTTCCATAATATTCTCCTAAACATATAAGTTTGTCGCGAGTTTCAAACAAATATATTCGTGTAATCATGCGCTCAATTATTAACCAAAAACTCTAAAAAGTAAACAATTTAGTCTTTTTCAATATGCTCTAGCAACCAGCTTTTCAGTATTGTTAAAAATTCAGTTTGGTGAGAAATAAACGGCGCATGTGATGCTTGTTCAAAAATAAAATGATCGCTATCGGGCACAAGGCTATTAATCAATGGAATAACGCCTTTAGGTACTAAGCCATCAAGCTTGCCATACAAACGCAAAAACGGCTGATGAATATGGCTTAGTCTATTTGATAAATTAGACGTTTCTAATAACTGTAATGAATCATCTAATACTTGTTGATTAGGCTGCTCGTATTGCATAACTAAATCACGAATTTTTTTAATGTCTTGCCTAATGTGCGGGCTACCCATGGCTTGAATTTTTAAAAAATTGCTGATGGTTTTTGTCGTATCTTGTGCAAGTTGCTGATGAAACATTGTCAAAACACTTTCTTTAATACCTGGCCAATCTTCACGCTCTACAAATTGTGGCGAGCTTGCCACGGTTATCAACCCAAGCACTTGTTCAGGATGAGTAAGGGTAATTTTACTGGCCACTAAGCCACCTAACGACCAACCAATATAAACTGCAGGCTTCCCTATTGCTTGTTGAATGGCATCGGCAATTTCAACTAGCGAATACTCACTCACTTGATAAGAGTTATTTGTTGCAAACCCAGGTAGATCAACAGTGATAACTTCAAAATCAGCTTTAAGCTGTTCTAAACATGGCTGCCAAACAGCTGAGTTAAGCCCCCAGCCATGAATAAAAACTAATGGAATGCCTTGCCCTTGGCTCGCAATTTTCAATCTTTCTGCCATGCTTACTACGCTCTATAACGGATGAGCGCATAGTTTAACCAATGGATGCTAAAAATGGAATTTGGCAACAAGCTCAAAAGTGAAATGGCGTTAAGTTTGAAGCAAACATTACCACTGTTGATTAAAAAGATAAGGCTATTGATAAGTTGCTGCACTTTGTGCGGTAATGCTTGCCAACAGCATCAACTACTTTGCCAATATTGCCAAGCTGATTTACCTTACTTTAAAGAAGATTTAATTGGGTTCGATTTATTATCATGGCCAGCGATTAAGCAAGCCTTACCTAAAACGACTTTTGATCACTTATTCAGTTTAGCGCCTTACCAGTGGCCTTTTTCTACTTGGATTAATCAGCTGAAATACCAAGGGAAAACAGAATTAGCTGGGTTATTGGCTTATTTGTTAGCTCAACGTTGGCAACAATACTTATCTGCAGTCGAAGAACCAAAGGTTGCAGAACAGCTTTTAGTGCTTAGCGTACCGCTGCATATCAGCAAGTGGCAAGAACGTGGATTTAATCAGGCACATTTAATTGCTAAGCGCTTCGCAAAACAATTTAATTACAACTATCAGCCAGAGTTACTGATCCGAAAGAAGATTACACAGAGCCAAGTAGGAAAATCAGGTGTGGCACGAAGAAAGAATTTAGCAAATGCATTTCGTATTAATTCAGCATATTTAGGTGAATTTGCTGAACACGTAATTTTAATTGATGACGTAGTAACAACAGGCACAACGGCCAATGAAATTTGCAAACTGCTGAAAAAAAGAGGAGCGCAAACCATTACACTCCTCAGCATTTGTTTAGCGTTACCTAGCTAATTTGCATTAGTTTTATTCTGCAGGACGAGCGCTAAAAGCTTTTGAAAAGAACAAGCTATTGGCAATGATTTTCATGCTACCTAAAAAGTAGCCGCGGAAAACCAAGTCATCAGTACTGGCAATCACTCGCCCTTTACCAACATTATGAGCAACAAGTGTTGGATTATTTGCAACGCGATTAACCAAATTTTGATCGGTGTAACCGCTCATCAAAGGTGCATGACTATATTTGGCAACACTGATAAATGGTGTTGTAGTTTGTTCCATAATCACCGTACTGTTACGAAATACTGGTAACTCGCTGTTTTGGTAACCATAAGCAAGTGGATGGCTGGTATCGAGTTCAGCTTGATAAATAGCACCTGCAATACGTTTTCTGCCTGCTAATGACTCTTTGTCACCATAGGTGAGCTTTTCCGTATCAAACAATTGGTCGATATGATCTTTACTAACAAAGTCTATTTTCAGCAATTCTTTATCTGACAACCAACGTGCAGCACGCTTTTGACCAAACACCACGCCACCACTAGCTAACCATGATTTAAGTTTATTTAATACCGCACCATTTAACTTGCCGTATTTTCCATCAACCATGATGATGTGGCTATAGTCAGCAAAATTCACAGCAGCCAATCGTTGCATTTCAACAACTGTCACGGGAATCTCTAATAAGTTATCAAGGTAGTAAAGCATTTCACCCGCTTCATACTGAGACGTACCTTTACCACCAACCATTAATACTTTAGGTGTTGAAATTGGACGGAAAGAGCTACTGCCAAGATCTATCCCTTTAACCGTTAAACCAGTATCTAAAGCAATAAGAGGTATTTGGTTATTCGCTGCAAAGTCACTAGAAATATTGCGCCAATTATCAACGTTTTGGTTTCCAGCAGGAATAATAATAGTGCCTTTGTCGAATGCTTTCGTTACGCCATTAACGGTTGCCGAAAATACTTTCGTCGCCACCTTAGTGTTAATGCCAGCACTTGTAAGTTTATTTAATAATTTAGGCGCTAAAAAGTCATGCCATTCGAAAGCGTAGGCATAGGCTGAACTAACAGTTCCAAGCGTTTTTTCACTGCTTGGTTGCCAAGGTGAATCTTGGGTTTTTAAGCCCCAAGTACGGCCGACTTGGGCAAATTTAATATTCATTGCTAGTGGCAGTGTCCAACCTGAAACATCATAAAAGGTGTTGTCTTGGAAGTTCTTCTGCTGATTGAACAAGGCTTTAATGACACGATATTGTGGTTGAGCTAATGGAATATAAAAACTTTGCTCAGCAATATAGGTTTTATCATGAATTTTATAGTCTTGAGTTAACGGGTAAACTTTAATTTGATGTTGTTGTAGCTTATTTAAGAAAGCCTTTAAGCGATAATTGTCTTTCGCTTCGGTAAAAATATAACCATTAAAGTTTTCATCACTCGCTTGTTGTTGCGCAAGTTGATAAAAGTCTTTGCGGTAGCTTTTAAACTTCGCTTGATTTTTCCATGCACCTTCAATAGTTGAAAGTGATGTTAATACATGGTTTTGCACACCGTATTCAAAGGTCAGTAAGCCATTAACACTATCTTGTTGAAAGCCGCGGCTACTTGCCTGCTCAAATAACACGCCAATACCACCATTGATATCTGGATAGGTAGAGCCTTTGCCGTAATAAAAATCATCAAAGCTTTCTTCGCTGTAATATAAACGATCTTTACCATCAAGTGCCTTAGCATGGTAAGTCGCTAATAACTGTGTTAATTCTGTGTTCTTAGCCGGTGTTAATGGATGTGTGCGAGTTGGAATACCTGGCTGGAAGAAATAGCTACCATTTGCCCCCATTTCATGAAAGTCTCCTAAAACATTAGGTTGGTATTGGTGGAAGTAAGGCATGCGATTCTGACTTTCTTTTTGTGACAACAATAACCAATCACGATTTAAGTCAAAGCCAAAATGGTTAGTACGACCAGTACGCCAGTTTTGGTGATGTTCAATATGATTCGGATCAGGGTTTTCGGTAATACCTCGATGCGTAGTTACCCAATTTACAAATCGGTCCATACCATCAGGGTTAAGACTCGGCTCGATGACAATAATGGTGCCGTTAAGCATATCTTTAACAGCTTTATCTTCAGAAGCAGCTAAATGATACGCCACCACCATAGCAGCATTAGTACCACTTATTTCATCGCCATGAACACTGTAACCTAGCCAGACAACAACAGGATCTTTAGCTGACGCTTCAATATCCGCACGACGAGCTAGAATTTGGTCAATGTTAGCTAAGTTATCTGGGCTAGAAATGGTCAATAATACTTGTGAACGAAACTGAGTCGTACGGCCCATTTCTTCTATCTTAACTCGAGATGATGCTGTCGCTACTTGTTGCAAGTAATACAAAACTTGGTCATGACGCGGATGACGTTCACCAATACCAAAGCCCAAAGAGGATTCTGGCGTTGGCACGTTTTCACTATATTTAGCACCATTTGGTAAGTAGGTACTTACATCGGCACTATGCGCAGTAAAATTCACGGTCAATGATGCAATAAATAGCATTAATACCAAGGTTCGAGACAACAATAACAACATATAAGATTTCCTTATTTAATTGTTGGATAAAATAGCAAAATATTACTTAATGAACCAGCTATGGCATTAAATCGACAACAAATTTCGCAATAATTTGAGCTTTTTTAGATTTATTCGACTTGGTACATAAATTATACCAACAAGTACTAGCACCAAATGACAGAGCAGAGTAAAATGCCTATACTTGAGTGATATAGTCGGGTATTGAACGTTCAATCCCAGTGGTAAAGAGTAAAATAGTATGATGATTAATATTTCAGAAACTGCACAAGAGCATTTTGTAAAACTACTGTCTCAACAAGCTGAAGGCACGAGTATTCGTGTGTTTGTTGTAAATCCAGGAACAGCGAGCGCTGAGTGTGGCGTATCATACTGTCCTGCTGACGCTGTAGAACCTGATGATATTGAATTAAAGTTTGAAAAGTTTTCAGCTTATATCGATGCCGACAGTAAGTTATTTTTAGAAGAAGCAGAAATTGACTTTACGACAGATCAAATGGGTTCTCAATTAACCTTGAAAGCGCCAAATGCTAAGTTACGTAAAGTTGCTGACGACGCGCCATTATTTGAACGTGTTGACTACTTCTTAAAAGCCGAAGTTAATCCACAACTTGCAGGCCATGGCGGCGAATGTACGCTAATGGAAATCACTGAAGACGGTTATGCAGTGCTACAATTTGGCGGCGGCTGTAACGGTTGTGCGCAAATCGATGTAACGGTTAAAGACGGCATTGAAAAGCAATTGCTAGAAATGATGGCTGGTGAAATTAAAGGTGTACGTGATATGACAGAACACGAACGCGGTGAACATTCATATTACTAAGCTTGTATAGCGTAAGTTAGCTAGCACCATGTCATTATTTGAAAAAACTAGGCCAAGATCCACAACGTAGCATGCAGCTATTTTTATGTGGACTTGGTCTTTTTGTTTTCGGCGCCGCTTTAATATTTATCGGTGTATACTACAGCCACATTTGGCAAATTATTGGCATCGCTGTTTTAGCGCTTGGTTGCCTTATCGCTATCTACGGTTATATTGGCTTATTTGCCAATCGTTTATACCATATCGTCAATCGCACCAAACGTTAAAAGCTCAACCTGTTTCGCTGATAATGCCATGCTAAGGTTACACCACGTGCAAGCATAAACACCGAAAACGCAGCCCACAAACCATGATTATCATAATCCCTTAATAACCACCACACAGGGAAGAAACAACCGAACGTCGCAATCAACATACTATTTCTCATAATACTTGCCTGCATTAAACCAACATAAACACCGTCGTATAAATAACACCAACAAGCTATTAATGGCAGTGCGATAATCCAGCCGATATGCTGCAACGCATAGTCAACCACTTCAGGAATAGTGGAAATACTAGCGATAAAATAACGGCCAGCAAAATAAAATACCAAACTATATGCCAGAGCGAAAATTCCCGTCCAAAATAGCGCAATATTAACATTCACAAACATGCCCTTTTGATTGTTCTCACCCTTCGCTTTTCCTACCATCACTTCTGCCGCATTGGCTACACCGTCTAAACCAAAGGAAATTAATAACAGAAAATTCATTAGAATCGCGTTGGCTGCAACTACATCATCACCGAGTCGAGCGCCTTGGAAAGTCATAAAAATAAAACAGACTTCCAAGCATAATGTTCTGATCAAAATATCACGATTAAGCTTGAAGTAGCTAAGTAAAGCAGTACGTTCTACAACTGCATTTAGCACTTGCTTATAATTTGAAAAAACAGCAATAAATTTATCTTTAAAATGATGATAAACCAGTGCTAAACCAAGCAATAAACCGCTGTACTCAGCAATCAATGTTGCTAAGGCAACGCCCTTTACTTGCAATGAGAATCCGATAACGAAAATCAAATCAAGTAGTAAGTTAATCAAGTTAGTTGCAACAACCAGCCACAGCACAACCTTGGCTTTATGATTACCCAGTAGCCAGCCAAGAATAACTAAATTTGCTAATGCGGCAGGTAAACCCCAAACCCGAATAGCACTATATTCACGGGCATAAAACTGTACTTGTTCTGAGCCGCCAGCCAAAGACAAGGCGAGGTCTAGGTAGAATGTTTGAAAAAGAACAACGAAAAGCCCAATAGTAAACGCGACGATAATACCGCGCAGTAATATTAAACAATTTAATTTACTGTCATTCTTGCCAAAAGCTTGTGCAGATAACCCGGTAGTCGACATCCGTAAAAAACCACACAGCCAGGTGATCGCAGTGATGATCATCGCACCAACAGTACTGCCACCTAAATAGTATGCATAATCAAGGTGTCCAATGACTGCCGTGTCGACTAAACCAAGAAGTGGAGCAGTAATATTTGACAAAATCATCGGCAAAGCAAGAATAAATAGTTGCTTATGACGTTCTATATCATTGAATTTCAAAAAAAGCCGACCTTTGTTGGCAAATGGGCTATATAAATAGTAGAAAAAAAGCTATTTTAGGCGAGAGCTTGAAGCCCTCTTAATATCTTAGGAAGATTACCATGAAATACCGCCTGTTGGCAGCACTGTGCTATTGTCTTCACATGACAAGTTTTGCCACTGTCATTCTCCAATATCACCATGTTAGCGACACAACTCCTGCTAGTACCAGTATTTCTCCGGAGCAATTTTCACTGCACATGCAGTACCTTAAAGATCATGACTTTAAAGTGATCCCATTATCAACATTAACAGCTTCGCTTAAACAGCAAAAAACCTTACCCAATAAGTCAGTGGTTATCACTTTTGACGATGCCTATTTAGACATTTTGACTAATGGTAAACCAATTTTAGATAAGTATGACTTTCCGTTTAGCATTTTTGTAAATCCTAGTATTGTAGAGCGCAATTCTGCCAGCTACTTATCATGGCAACAGCTAAAAGCAATGGCAGATGACGGCGTAATTATTGCCAACCATGGTATGGAACATGATTCTTTAGCACGAACTCCAGCAGGAATAACTCAGCAAGCATGGTTGGAACAAAATACAGCGTCATTGTTAGCGGCAGAAAAATTAATTGAAGAGAAAACAGGACAAAGCTGGCGTTATTTCGCCTACCCATACGGCGAATACACACCAGAAATTCAACAATGGGTACAAGCAAATAATTTTATCGCCTTTAGTCAGCAATCAGGCGCTGTTGGTTTAGACACTGATACCACTAGTATTCCAAGGTTCCCTGCTTCACAGCCTTACGACCAAATTTCTAGCTTGCGTGACAAGTTAAATTCATTGCCGTTTAACATCACTTTGGCAGAAGAAAACCAAGGAACTCTGTTTAAAAAAGGGCAATCAACCTCAGTCACTTTCAATGTTGAAGTTGACGATTTTAATCCCGCACAATTACATTGTTATATTTCTGGTTTAGGTCTACAAAAAATTGAATGGCAAGGTGATGAAATGTTTACTATCAATTACAGCGCACCATTACCAAGTGGTCGTGTACGCTGTAACTGCACTGCGCCAAGCCTTAGTGAACCTGGTCGCTATTATTGGTTTTCTAAACCTTGGTTTATCCTAAAAGAAAACGGTCAATGGTATCCACTTTAATCCGTTAACTAACTCAGTATAAGGCGACTATTTTAGCAAAATCACTAACCAGTTTATCACCTTCAATCACAGGTACTTGGCCAAGTGCCTGTTCAGGTTTAAAAATAGCTTCTACGTTACCCGCCGGATTAATCAACACCAGTGAAGCACTGTGATCAACTAAATAGTTTTCTACGCTTTGTCCATGGTCATCCTTCATCGCCTCTTCAGGCTCTGTAATCGCATACATCAAACCTAAGTTACGAGCAAACGGAAACAAGGCACCATGGTCGCCACGTAAAGCTTTAAACTCAGGATTAAAATAACCAATATAACTGGCGAGTTTTTCTTGCGTATCACGCTGTGGATCAACCGAAACTAATAGCACCTGATTGTTATTGGCAACGGCTTTTAGTTCATCATAAATGAAGTTCATTTCCTGCAAGGTTGTAGGGCAAACATCAGGACAGGAAGTATAGCCAAAAAATACCCAGCTCCATTGCCCTTTCAATGACTCATTCGTATAGCTTTCACCAAGTTGATCGGTTAACTGAAATGACTTTATTTCCCTTGCTTGTTGATAATGCAAAGCAAATTCTGCTGGTGCTTTTTTACTTAATTGACCAAATAAAACAACACCAGCAATTAAAGCCCCCAACGCGACAATAAGCGTAATAACTTTATTCATTAGCCAACAACCGGTAATAAGTAGTGATCAAGCAATAGGATGATAAATAGCGCCATTAAATGGACAATTGAAAACTTAAAGGTGTCCATTGCGGTATTCTCATCAGCGTTAAACTTTAATTTCCACGCATAAGCAAAAAATATTAAATTTAATACCACTGCACCAATTAAATATAACCAGTTACTCATACCAACCAAATAAGGCAACAGACCAACAACAAATAACAAAACGGTGTAAAGTAAAATCTGTGTCTTAGTAAAGTTAACGCCATGTGTTACTGGCAACATGGGAATATTTACTTTCGCATAATCATCTTTACGATGAATCGCTAACGCCCAAAAATGTGGTGGAGTCCAAGTGAAGATTAACAACACAAGTAATAACGCATTTGGATGTACTTCATTGGTCATTGCTGTCCAACCAAGTAACGGTGGAATCGCCCCTGCTAAACCGCCAATGGTAATGTTTTGTGGTGTTGCCCGCTTTAAATACATGGTGTAAACAAAGCTATAACCAACTAAGCCTGAAAACGTTAGCCATGCGGTTAACGGGTTAACAAAGCTATATAAAATCGCAAAGCCTGTCACTGCTAAGGTCATTGCAAACATCGAAGCATTACGTGCTGTCAGTCTGCCATTTGGCAATGGTCGGTTGTGAGTTCTGCCCATCACACTATCGATACGTTCATCAACAATATGATTAATCGCCGCCGCTGCAGAGGACAAGAATCCAATGCCTATCATCGACGGTACTAATACTTGCCAAGGAATAACACCAGGCACTGACAAACACATACCGACTAAGGCAGTTAACACTAATAATGCCACTACACGTGGTTTAGTAATTTCATAATAATCACGCCAAATCGGCGTACTAGGTGCGCTATGGCTTGCTGCTATTGTGCTACTTTCACTCATAATCTGCCCCTATACTTTACGTTTTAAACTATATGTCATGGTGATCAATGACATCATTAACATGGCCGCCACAACATTGTGGCTAACGGCAACACTGAGCGGCAGTGAAAACCAAATATTACTTATCCCTAAACCAATTTGTACACTGAGAATAAAACCTAAGCTCATTGCAGCATTTTTAAAAAATGGTGATTGCGCTCGCCGATAAATACTAAACGCCAACCAAAATAAATATAACGCCGTGACTATTGCCCCTAAACGATGCATCACATGAATAGTAACGCGCGATGCGTGGTCTAAATGACCAAACTCATAACTTTCTTTTTCGGGTGGCACTAAATCGAAAGAATGCTCAAAGGTCAGTTGGTCCATCCAACCCGCTTGGCATATAGGTAACTCTGTACAAGTTAGTGCAGCATAATTCGACGATGTCCAACCTCCTAAGCCAATTTGCCCTGCCAAAATAAAAATACCAACAAAAGCAAACTTAGTATATTTTTTTAACGCAAAGTCACCGCCGGGTACGCGATAATCACTCAAGCGTAAATACAATAACAGTAATAAGCACAGCGTGGTAAACCCGCCTAACAAATGCCCCATTACAACCACAGGCATTAACTTCATGGTCACGGTCCACATGCCCAGTGCCGCTTGAAATATCACCACTAGTAAAATCAGTATCGGCAAGCCAACTGGTCCACTTTGAGATCGTCTTTTTAATGACATAAGGGCAATAGCTAAAATCAATAGGCCTAAAGTGCCAGCAAAATAGCGATGGATCATTTCGTTCCATGCTTTTTCTGGCTCAACGGGGCGTTCTGGAAATGCTTGTTCCGCAAGACTAATTTGTTCACTGGTTTCAGGAACATCAAGCAAACCGTAACAACCAGGCCAATCTGGGCAACCTAAACCGGCATGAGTTAATCGAGTATATGCACCTAAACTGACCACTAGAATTGCCAGTAAAATACTGACAAAAACCAGTTTTCTAATATCGGAAAAACTTTGCGTTCTCATTTAGCCAATCCTTGAGTATTTCAGTAACTTTTTGAAGTCAGCTAAAATGGCTTTACCGAAGCTTGGTAATTGTTCTACATTTGCCGGCGGCATGTGACTGAGAATTACGTTACCTAAAGGATCTACAATCAATACTTGTGACTGAGCAATAGCCGTTTTCGCTAATGCTGGCATCGCTTGAATATGCCATTTTTTAATTTGAATTTTATCCGCCTGATCGGCCGTTAGAGTTTGCTGTGTTAACGCCACTGGCTTAACACGTGGCATTTCTTTACCTAAGGCAATATAAGTATTATTAACGCTAATTAAGGTTTTTTCGCACTGCTCATCGCAACTTTCCGGCAAGGTGTACAGCATCAACCACTGGTGATCAAAATCATCAACTTTTAAACCTAACTTGGCTAAGGTTAATTCGTTTGCTATTAATTGCCCTTGGTTAGTAACACCGTAATTGAACCATTGCTGATTCAAGGCCAACTTGGCCAACACAATGGGAATGATAAACACCGCTAAGAGAATTAGCATACTGCGGCGCGATTTTTTTAATTCTGAAGAACTCATACAACTCAGCCTTTTATTCTTGTTATTAGGTGTCGATGTCGGTATCGGTATTTTTCTTATTTGTTATTAACTATTACTATCTTTGTTATTTTTACTCATTTTTATTGCTGCCCAAGTCATTAAGCTTATCCAAGCAATGGCTAAACTAAACCATTGAAAGGCATATCCCCGATGTTTTTCCGGTGGCATAACAATGGGCTGCCAGTTCTTTTTGTAACCAATACTCTCATTTTTATCTAAGTAAACAACAAAGGGCAATAGTTTCTTGCCAATTAATTGTGAAAATTTGTCTAATTCAATTTGCTGAACTCGTAATGGCCACGATGGATTAACAAAATCTTGTGCTTGTAATTGAATACCTATTTCAATTTCTCGCACATGCCCAGTAATAACATGTTGTCCTGTAATTGCCGTTATTTCTGGCAATACATTACGATCGATAGAACCTTGCACCCAGCCCAAATTAACCAATATGGCATTACCATAACTTTCAATAATTTGATAAACACGATAACCGAAACGGCCTTTGTCAGGTTGGTTATCTAGTAGGAAAACTTTATCGCCATCAAATTCACCATCAAGTTGAATAGGTAAATCATTAATACCGTCTTGTAAGCCATCCAGCGCTAATATTTGTGTTAACGAAAGTGCCTGTTGTTGACTTAATTCACTGATGCGCTGCTGACGTTGTTCTTTTTCAAGTGCTCGGTCAATTTGCCAAAATCCAAGCTTGATTAATAACGAAAATACTAGCATGGTAAATATAACCATCGGCCAATTTAGTTGTTTTAACTTGTGCTGAAGTGATTCCGAATTCATAGACTACCGCATGTTGACTAACTGAGAGCTCACTAACTAAACAAAAAAATATAAAAGAGAGAATGCTGTGTTAATTAAAATTATTGTTGTCGGCTTATTAGCCTTTATGGTTTATAACCTGTTTAGGGCATTATTTATTATGAATAAAAATGATCCGAATAAACCACCTATGTCTAAATTTATTGGTCGACGTGTCATTACTTCTGTCGCCATCGTTATAATATTATTAATTGGTATTCTCACGGGGGTGATCACACCTAATCCGCGTCCGTTTTAAACTACTATTTAGAGAGTTAATCTTGTAGAAGTGACTAAGGAAGTGCAGCAAAAAAATAGTACTAATTGCGCACTTCCAAAGTAAAGCTCGTTAGACAATATAAACAAACACAAACAATATTACCCAAACAACATCAACGAAATGCCAATACCAACTTGCCGCTTGAAACGCAAAGTGGTTTTTTGGTGTGAAGTGCCCTTTTAATACCCTAAAGAACATCACCAATAGCATAATGGTACCTAAAGTAACATGCATACCATGGAAACCCGTCAGCATATAAAAGGTGTTACCGTAAATGCCACTGTCGAGGTATAACTTCATTTCATCCGCATAACCGTGAGCGTATTCTAAGCCTTGGCAAAACAAAAATACGATACCTAAAACAACTGTTAGTCCTAACCAAAACTTCAATAAGCCGCGCTTTTCTTGCTCTAATGCCACATGAGCAAAATGTGCGGTAACTGAAGAGGTTAATAATAAAATAGTGTTAATTAATGGTAAACCGTACCAACCCATCGCGGTAGTTTCAGTGCCGTCAGGGGTTTTTATTAGTGGCCAAGTTGCGGTAAATTCAGGCCATAAAATAGCAGCGGTTGCGGCATTGTTACCTGCACCATCGAGCCACGGCACTGAATAAACTCTGGCATAAAGTAAGGCACCGAAAAAAGCGGCAAAAAACATCACTTCTGAAAAAATAAACCAACTCATACCTTGGCGGAATGAATTGTCCATTTGATGACTATATTTTCCTGACATTGATTCGGTAATTACATTGTTAAACCAACCAAACATCATATAAATAATCAAGGCGATACCAGCAAGTAATACCCAGCCACCACCAACACTTTCAGGATTATTTAAATTTGCAACATAATTGCCCGCACCTACCGCAATTAAAAACAAGGCAATAGCACCAACTATTGGCCATTTGCTTTGCGCTGGTACGTAATAACTTTCGTATTCTTTTGTTGTCATTGTTGTTCCCCTTATTTAAGTGCGCTGCACTTAAGAATCAACCGAGCTTGTAATATCGTACAAAGTGTAAGATAGGGTGATGGTAGAAACGTCGTCGGGTAAGTCTAAATCAACATAAAACTGTAACCCCATTTCAACATCTTCACTGGCTTTTAACGGCTGACTATTAAAACAAAAGCATTCAATCTTTTGAAAATAAACCGCGGCCCTACCCGGTGAAACTGACGGTACTGCTTGGCCGACAATGTCACTTACAGACTCATTTTTGGCATAAAATTTAACTGTTTTTCTTTCACCTGGATGTACTTTTATTTCGTTCATCATTGGCTCAAACTTCCAAGGAATGCCCTTAGCCGTTCGAGTCAAAAATTGCACGGTAATGGTACGTTCAGTGTCTATTGTTGCGGCGTTATAAGTTGCAGCAACATTAGACGGTTTACCGTTTAACCCGGTGATATCACAAAAAACGTCATATAACGGCACCATCGCAAAACCAAATCCAAACATACCAAACACAATCAACATCAGCTTTTTAACTGTTTTTTTCACTGATGCGTCTTTAGCTTCCACTTGCGTTTGCTTTGACGTTTTATCTTGCGATTCACCGTTATTCATTTTGTATCCAACTAATCAATTTTTGGTGGTGTTTCAAAGGTGTGGTATGGCGCAGGGCTTGGCACTGTCCACTCTAAACCTTCCGCCCCGTCCCAAGGTTTTGCTGGGGCTTTTTCACCACCTTTAATACACTTAATCACTAGTACTAAGAAGATTAATTGTGAGATTCCAAAGGCAAAACCACCAATACTGACCCACTTATTAAAGTCAGCAAACTGCAAGGCATAATCGGGAATACGACGCGGCATACCCGCTAATCCTAAAAAGTGCATTGGGAAGAACAGTAAGTTCACTGAAATTAATGAACACCAAAAATGCCACTTACTTAACGTATCGTTGTACATGTAGCCAGTCCATTTTGGTAGCCAGTAATAAGCGCCTGCAAAAATGGAAAATAACGCACCAGTAACCAATACATAATGAAAGTGAGCAACAACGAAGTAAGTATCGTGATATTGAAAATCAACAGGCGTCATTGCTAGCATCAAGCCAGAGAAACCACCAATAGTGAACAAAATAACGAAGGCAATAGAGAACAACATTGGCGTTTCAAAGCTAATTGAGCCACGCCACATGGTTGCTGCCCAGTTAAATACTTTCACGCCCGTAGGTACTGCGATTAACATGGTGCAATACATAAAGAACAGTTCACCAAATAACGGCATACCCGTAGTAAACATATGGTGAGCCCAAACAATGAACGACAAGAAAGCAATTGATGCTGTCGCGTAAACCATTGAACTATAACCAAAGAGTTTTTTACGTGAGAATGCTGGAATGGTAGTAGAAACAATACCAAAAGCAGGCAAAATCATAATATAAACTTCAGGATGACCAAAGAACCAGAAAATATGCTGGAACATAACAGGGTCACCACCACCAGCGGCATCAAAGAAGCTAGTGCCAAAGTAGGTATCGGTTAACACCATAGTAACGGTACCCGCGAGCACCGGCATAACCGCTATAAGTAAGTAAGCCGTAATGAAGAATGTCCAAACAAACAATGGCATTTTCATGTAAGTCATACCTGGAGCACGCATATTCATAATGGTTACTACAATATTTATAGCGCCCATAATTGATGAGATACCCATGATATGAACAGCAAAAACAAAAAACGCTGTACTACCGTTACTGTAGGTTGTTGATAATGGCGCGTAGAACGTCCAACCAAAGTTTGGTGCACCGCTTTCCATAAAGAAAGAGGATAATAAAATAGCGAAAGCAAATGGTAGAATCCAAAAACTCCAGTTATTCAAACGTGGCAGAGCCATATCTGGCGCGCCTACCATCATAGGTAGCATCCAGTTAGCCAAACCAGTAAACGCTGGCATTATTGCGCCAAAAACCATAATCAAACCATGTACTGTAGTCATTTGGTTAAAAAAGTCTGGCTCAATAATCTGTAGACCCGGCTGAAATAACTCAGCACGAATAACCAGCGCCATTGCGCCGCCGGTTAAAAACATAATGAAAGAGAACCATAGGTACATGGAACCAATATCTTTATGGTTTGTAGTATATAACCAACGTTTAAGGCCGGTCATTTTATGATCATGATGCTCACCGTCATGTGAATCATGTTCGGATTGATCATTAATTACATCTGTAGTCATTATAACGCCTCCCTACTTCGCACTAGCAGCAACATCTGCTGGCTGGACTAAATCACCGGTGTTGTTACCCCAAGCATTACGCTCGTATGTCACAACCGCAGCAATTTGCGTTTTAGTTAATTGGCCGCCAAATGCCGCCATCGCTGGATTTTTCTTGCTACCGTTAAGCACCATATCTATATGCACGCCTATATCGCCTTTCGCAATAGGGCTGTCTTTAAGTGCAGGAAAAACTGGTGCCATACCTTCACCGCTAGCTTGGTGACAAGCAGCACATGCGTTCGTGTAAACTGTTTCTCCCATAGTCATCAATTCATCTTGGCTATAAACCTTCGATAAATCTTCAGCAGGTATCACTTTTGCTACTTCTTGCGTAATTGCCTGAGTAACTTCTTCTTTTACTTCAGCGGCAGCTTGTTTTACTGTATCAGTCATACTTTCGATTGCACCGCCAACAGCTGTTTGAACATCAGCAGCCTGCACTGCATCGCCAGTGTTGTTACCCCAAGCATTACGCTCATAAGTCACTACCGCAGCAATTTCTTTCAAGCTCAATTGCTTACCGTAACCTTGCATGCCTGTGCCTGCTTTGCCGTTATAAACAATATTGATATGCTCGCTAGCAGAGCCAGTTGTTGCAACTGCACTGCCCTTAAGCGCTGGAAATGCTGGTGGTAAACCTTGACCACTAACCTGGTGACAAGCAGCACAATAAGCAGTGTAAGTTGTTTCACCCAATTGCATTAACTCGTCCATAGAAACCGAAGCATTTAATGAAGCCGCTTCAGCTGCTGCTGCGTTCGCTTTCATTTGCTTTTGCTCATCAAGCCAAATCGCATAATCTTCTTCAGACTTTACTTCAACAACAATTGGCATAAAGCCGTGGTCTTTACCACATAGCTCGGCACATTGGCCACGATAGGTGCCAGGTTTATCAACCTTGGTCCAAGCTTCGTTAATAAAACCAGGGTTAGCATCTTGTTTTACGGCAAATGCCGGTACCCACCAAGCGTGAATAACATCATCTGAGGTAATAACAAAACGTACTTTTTTATTGGTAGGAATAACCAAAGGACGATCAACTTCTAGCAGGTAGTTTTCACCTTTCTCTGCTGACGTACCGTCTTGGTTTTCATATTGCTCTCTGGGTGTAGAGAGTACTGAATAGAATTCAACATCTTCATCGAAATACTTATAGTGCCACTTCCATTGCGAACCTGTTACTTGCACTGTCAAATCCGCATCATCATTATTTTCCATATCAATGAGCGTATAAGTGGCAGGAACAGCCATGCCGATAAGAATGACTACTGGAATCGCAGTCCATAGAATTTCTACTTTTGTGCTTTCATGGAAGGTTGATGGTTTAAAACCTTTTGATTTACGGTGAAACACCATAGACCAAAACATGGCACCAAATACCACAACACCAATAGCAGTACAGATATAGAGCACAAGCATATGTAAATCATATACGTCTCTACTGACCTCCGTAACACCTTTGGTCAAGTTCAGCGGCATATCTGCCCAAACCGAACTAGACAACAAGCCCCCTAGCAACAGCAAACCTAGGTTACGTCTTTTCACTCGACATCTCCTTCACCCTTTAAGGTAAAACATACTAATGAATCATTAAACCAACGTGATAAATCAGCTGCTTTACTCATACATTTATTATTATTTAAGTGACGCTTTTTTAGACAACTGTCAATTGCGCCCTATTGTTATGTTTGTACGTTTTCTAGACTAGAATTACTTAAAACTTGATCTGGGTCAAATCAAAATTTCAAAAGCACTATAAATAAAAGCTAATAAATACAATAGAGTAATAACCCTAAACAAGGCAACACATGCAATTTTAAAGGGATGGACGATATGTTTAAATTTTGTTCAAGGTGTGATCATCATGCAGAAAAATTAATAAAACACCACATTACATATTGCACAAAAAACAATCTAATTAGATGAATAGATCAGGTGAATGAGAATTGTTCTATAAAAATAGCACTTAGAGAATGGAAACATATTTAAAGACAGGAAAGTGCAGATTAAAAACAGTGTAAACCACTAAAAACCTGCACAAAAAATATACATAAAGCAAAGTTACAAGGGAGGCAACTTTAAAGGATATTACATCCAATCAGCAGCGCGAATTACACCAACTGCGATGCCTTCAACATTAAAATTTTGGCTAGTTAAATCAACTTTGATCGGGTCAAAATCTTCATTTTCAGCATGTAAATACACTACATTACCTTCGCGTTTAAAACGCTTAACGGTTACATCGTCTTCAACACGCGCGACAATTACTTGCCCGTTTTTAACATCAGTGGTTTGATGAACAGCCAATAAATCACCGTCCATAATACCAATATCTTTCATACTCTCGCCGTTAACACGAAGCAAATAATCTGCCGCTGGACGGAATAAAGTACCATCAATTTTGTAATGTTCTTCTACATGTTCCTGCGCCAAAATCGGTTCACCAGCTGCAACACGACCAATTAACGGTAAGCCATCTTCTTCAATGAATTCTTCCGCTAAACGAATACCACGCGAGGTACCCGGCAGCATTTCAATATAACCTTTTTTAGCCAGTGCTTTTAAATGTTCTTCTGCCGCATTAGCCGACTTAAAACCAAAAAAGTTTGCTATTTCTGCACGTGTAGGTGGCATACCCGTTTCTGAAATTTTTTCTCTGATCAGATCAAAAATCTGCTGTTGTCTAGGTGTTAAAGGGCGCATAGTAATTCCTTAAGCGACTCAACTAGCAAGCCTGTGTTTTTAAACAGTATTACTGGTATTGTATACAGGCTGTAAATAAACGCAAGATATATTGCTGAACAAATGACCACATGTGTGGTTTTCAGTTTAAAAATAAAAAAATCCGGCATGGTTAAACTTTAAATGTAGATTTACTTTCAAAAATATAGAGTTCATCTATGTAATTTTTGATAAAGCAATAAAACTCTCTTACAAAGAAGTATGTACTTAACTAGGGGAAATTGAATTAACAGATCAATAATCAATAGAGAATACTATTTATTTTGACAACAGTGACAATAAATCATTCATTGGTAACGCCCGCATAAGGGGCTGGTAATAGTTTGCTAAAATGTGAAGCGAAGCGGAACCGAGCAAAATGTTAGCAGTCCCACTCTTAACACGCTTGTTAGCTGTACGTACTCATCAAAGCCGTTTTACTAATAACAAAAAGCAAACCAAGCCAGCCTAGAATAAATGCGACATCCTCATTTAAGCCAACACTCAAAAAACCTGAATAGCCATCAACCAATTCACTTGCAGGTTTAGAATAAACAATTAAACACAAAAACATACTTGGCTCTAAGAAATAGAACCAAAACTCCCCAATATACTCATTGCGATAATCAGAAATTAACATGTAGGCTATGAAGCCAATAAAAAGAACGATACCTGCGTACTTTCCGACTTTCCAATTTTCGAAGTTATCGGAAAGTGACATGCTATATTCATGTTGAGAATACCAATGACAAATTATTAAAGGTAGTAACACAGATACTGTGATTATAGCTAAATCCATAGGTGCCGAAATATCCTTGTACTGCTAACGCCCAAATAACAGGCTAAAAATAGTGGGCTAAAATGGAGCGAAGCGAACAGACCGCTGTTTTTAGTCCTTGTTGATTTTCTTGTTATGTTTACAGAACTAACTACAAATTATAATAAGCACCAACAAAAAAACCATGCTGTTTGAAAGCATTTATATACCCTGATAAAGGAATAGATAAACAAGCACTGAAATAATCATTTATTTTATATGCACCTTGATCTTTCCAGCCATGCTCAAAAGCTAATTGTATTGGCCCTTTAATTGGATGTTCTCGTTGTATATCTGTTAATGGCATTGAAATAAGATAAGAGCCATTATTTGAACTAACAACATCTTTGAAAGTAAATGGTTCTCCGAATTTTTTTGCTCTAATTGTATCCTTTAGAAAGTCAACATAATGCCCAGCTTTTTCTTTACAAATATTAAACCTAATATGCTTTGAGGCTACCTTTACTGCATCACTAGGCCACTTACCCTGCTGGTACGAATATTTTGCAGATAAAACTGAAATATCTCTATCATAAGGGTTCCCCATTTCTTCCAATTTATCAGGTGTAAAGTTCTCTATTTCTTGAGGCAATTCATCAATGAACTTTACAATATTATTGTTAGCATATGATTGGGTAGATAAAGTTGAGATTGACATGCCTAATAGCAATGATATGTGTAATTTATTTAAATGATTCATAATATCCTTATTATTTAACTATGATGGTAATTGAATGTAAACATAACGCCCCATTAAGAGGCTTTTAATTGTTGGTTAAAATGTGTAGCGAAGCGGAACCTAACCAACTATTAAAAGTGATCTCCCCCCGATAAAACGGACACATTTTATTTTACGCAGCCAGGGCTTCATATTCTATTGGAGAACAATAGTTTATCCCTGAATGCATCCTCAAAACATTGTAGTATTTGTTAATGTAACTTCCAAGTGTTCTACGCAGCTCTTTATCACTTTTAAATACGTTACCACTTCAGTTACGTGTTCTTGTTATGTGTGAACCATATGGTGCATAAAAAAAGTTAAAAAAGCGATAGATGATGTAAAAAGGAATAAGCCCGTTAAAGTTCCTAGCCCTAGCCCAGGCCCTAACACCGCTACGTTGGGGTTTTTAGGGTTATAAAAAACAGTTACAGATTTCCCTAGTGGGTACTTCCTAGCTATAGAGTCATGGTAACGATGAAAAGATGATTGCACTTCATGCCACCGTCGTTTTTTAGATGAGTAAGTTTTTCCATTTACAACATATTTATAAGCTATATCTAAAGTAAACGTTTGAATTCTGTCTCCACTTTCATGACCGGATCCAGCCATCGGAGTACCAACTTCACTACTCGTTATTTTACCTAAAACGGTTGGGAAATATTTTGCTCTGATCGCTTTAGGGATGGACACAAGTAGATAATAAATCATGCCTAAAACAAGACAAACAAAAACTAACAACATAAAAGGAGGTGTTTTGTCTATAATCTCCGATAAATCCATTTGTCATTCCTCTGATATAGCAGTAATAGTTGGTTAAAATAAGCGAAGCGGAACCAGTCAACTGTTATTTATCCCGCTTGAACAGCTTGTAACAGTATTTACACTGAACTGTCTAATCTGGATTTTTAGTTAACTTAATACCATCAACTACCATAACCCAATTCCCACCCACTTGATGTGGAGCTTCTGCTACATCAAAGGTCGTTGTGAAGAAACCTAAACCAACAATAAAATCATCACCGACAAATTCTTTAAGAGGAGCATTAATAGAAGTAGTACCTCCATTTTGGAGCCTTTTATAAGCAACAGTGCCATCTGAGAGGATCAATAAGTACATTTCTTTACTCTCCCACTCACCAGCATAGGATAACTTATCTGCTGGAATTGGTTTACTGCAAGAGCTAATGGTTAAAACGACTAAAAGAAGTAAAATTAATTTGTTCATAGTGCCTCATAAACCTGTGATACTTTTGATACTGCTAACGCCCAATAACGGACTAAGTTATGCTTGCTAAAATGTGGAGCGAAGCGAAACCGAGCAAACTGTTAGCAGCCCCTGCTTAACCTTCTCGTTAGTTTGCATTACTTTTCAACCAGCTACTAATGTAATTGGCTGTCTCTTTAATTGGAACTACTTCGTTAAATATTAAATCAGAGTTAGTTCTAACTTGTTCAACAGCTGAGATATAAATATCTCTATAGTGATCTTCATATTTATCCAAGTAATTAGATATAGCGCATATCGAATCAGAGTTCGGTTGTTCAATATGCCTTTTTATAATACGAGATAGACACAATTCCATGGGCTGATCTAACAAAACAACATAGTCTATTAATGACGACATAGAATCACGTTCTTTACCAAATGGTTCTTCAATAAAAATAAAACGATTTCTATTTTTCGAAATTAAGCTTTCCAATGAAGTGACAAATCTTGGTGTTTTAATCAATGAAACGTTTGCTCCACTATTAAACCAATTTTTCATGTTTTGAGGGTATGTACTTTTGTCAGTATGATCATCAAAAAGAAGAAATGAGCAATCAAACTCATTAGCTAGCTCTTTAACAATTGTGGTTTTCCCCGCACCAGATGTTCCACTGATTGCAACTACTTTTGTGTTATTCATACTATCCTAGTGTGACAGAGCTCGATTGCAATCTAACGCATTAATAAGAGACTAAAACTGTTTACAAAAATTTGAAGCGAAGCAGAACGTATATTGTCCTGTTAGCTGTCTTTTCGTATAAACTTTGCAACTTCACAGTCTTCAGGCACTCGCTCAACACGGTTATCAATATTATCTGAAACCGCTACCAACTCTGAGCGAACCGGCAGTTGCTTGGGCAACTTAATGTTTTTGACTATTCTTAGATTATGCAAAGCGTTTAAAACCCACCAACCTGGATCTGGTTCGTCACTGTACAAACCTAACATTGCAGAGCCCGGGTAAGCATGATGATTGTTATGCCATGCTTCCCCCATAGAAAGGAAACCCGCTACTTTAATGTTGTGACCTTGCACTGCAGCTCCTTCAACCTCCCAAGTTTTATCGCCTTTATTATGGGCAAAGTAACCAATTAGCCAATGGCCACCAACAGATATTACAATTCGGACAGAAACGCCCCAAACTAACCAAGATATACCACCGATAAGAAATAAAGGAATGGCTAGAACTAATTGCTGAAGCATCCACGTTTTTTCAATGAATAGATAAAACTTATTTAAGGATACCGATTCTTCTATATTAAATTTGGGTGGGTTGTTTAGTACAAGATCACAATTTAATTGCCACCATCCATCCTTTAGTATTTTTGAGCCATGTAATAAATAATCATGACACTGAGGTTGTCTTTGCGCCCAATCACGTAGATCATGTTGAATCATCATGCCTATTGGGCCCGCCATCCCAACTAAGACACCTAGATATACGAACAAATACTCCATCCATTTCGGACATTCATATGAACGATGAATAAGTAACCTATGCATTCCTAAAGAATGTCCAAAGCATAATGTAATCGCAGTAAGCGCTATAAACACCAAAAATGCGGAAATAGATAAAACAACTGGAGCAATTAAAATAGTCGCTAAGAGGTGAGTCAAAAACCAGATAGATTTAATGGGTTTCCATTCTACAGTGCCACTAAAAGCACTATTTTCACTATGTGAATTAACTCTATCCGTATTGAGCATGACGATCCTAACGCCTAAATAACAGGCTAAGTAATAGTTGGCTAAAATTGTGTAGCGAAGCGTAGCCAACTGTTACGCGTCCTTGTTTATTTTCTTGTTAGGTGCAAAACTCCATTAGTTCATTGACGATGCCTGATGGATCCTTAAAAGCTGCATAGCGACCCCATCGATTTTCATTAGGATATTTATGAACAAAAACAACACCTTTTGATTTTAACTCTTTAATTTTGTTATCCAAATTACTAACAGTAAGCACCAATGATGAATTTGAATTATACCCGTGTTCATAAGCTGTTGCCTCCCTTGCTCCTCCAAACATGAACACATTATGTGAGCCACTTTTAAGCTTTAAACTGTCTTCATATTCTTCGACAAGAATTAGACCAAGGACATCAACGTAAAACTTTTTTGAAATAAAAAGGTCTTGAACGACTAATAAAGTTGATGGATTATCCATAGATGCTTAATCTCCTTTTCACCTAAGAGTGTATTAGTGCGAATTCCCGATTAATGCAAAATCAACCTAGAGTGTCCACAATCGTAAAAATACTTTTTTATTAATTATTTTAGTACGTTAACAGCATAATTTTATCTAATCAATCTTTACCAAAACACGAGAAAGTGAGCATTGAGATATTCAAGCATAAACAAGGCATGTTATTAACATAATAAAAAAGAACACCTAAACAACCACAATACCAATATAGAACCGTACAAATTAATGACACCAAAGTACTATAGATGAAGTCAGTAACTTTGAGATTATTACTAAGGTTTATTAATAAAGTGACATGGCTTCTTAATTTTTGAAATTATAAAATTCAAAGCAAAACTCATAAAGTCGCTAAAATTCAAGCGACGTTATAAGTTCATGTAAAAGAGGTTTCACGCAAGTAACACATTGCTCAATTGGTGTTACTTAATCGGGTAAACATAATTAATCCAACCCATCATTCGCAGTAGAATCCGTCTCATTAAAGAAACATGTAGCGGGTCGCTATCATGATTTATCACCACAGCTTTACCTTGAATACCAAAAGGTAAGCCATAATCTGATAAGTCTTCTTCTAGCTCAATAAGCCCAATAGCAAAACCATGCGCAGCAAGTCTATTGGCAGAAATTAACTGGCCATTAACTTGAAATTCACCTTCCGACATTGCAGGTAATAGCTGAACCAGTTTGCCTTTAAATACGTGACCAGGAACGCTGTCTAAAATCACTTCTGCGTCTAGCCCTGCTTTCATTTTTAATAATGAATTTTGCCAAAACAAGCCAGCAAAAATACGCTTTTCATTCGGTATGAAAGTCATTACTGGTCGAAGTGGTAAAGAGGCTGCTCGAACACCTGGTCGTAACGCAACTTGCGTTGCCATGCCGTTTGTTGGTGCGTAAACACGCGTACTTGCTAAGTCAAATAAGGCTTTGTCCAATTGTGCTTGCAGTTGTGCTACTTGTGGATTCAAACCTAATATTTCAGCATCGGCAATTAGTTTAACTCTTTTTTCCTCTGACTGAGCGGCAAGTAGTTTTGAGTTAGATGCTTCAAATAGCTGCTTTCTGTTCTCAAGCTCTTGCTCAGTAAAAGGTGAGTTTACACCGGCTTTTTCTTTACCTTTTAGGTAGCGTTGGTAATTTGAATAGTTACGTTCTTTATCAGCTTTCGCTTTAGCAACATTGGCTATTGCAGTTTGAAGTTTTTGATCATTTTGTAAATCACTACTTTTTGCATCAGCTAGTAAGGCAGATATTTGATCAACTTTTGCTTGAAACGGTGTTGGGTCAAGCGTGAACAGTAAATCACCTTTTTGTATGGGCTGATTGGCAATAACATCAACAGTTTTTACCGTACCACTCACATCGGGCACAATAGGAATACTAACAAATACTTCCTTGCCATATTTTGCGTATGGATGGTTGTAATTCATCAACATCAACAACGCACCCAAAATGAATACACCACCTAAAGTTGCTGTTGGCACTGACTATTTATTTAACGGGATTTTAAAGACTTTAAAAGTAACCGTACAAATAGCGGTGTAGGTAAGAATAATAATTAAATCCATATTATTGTTCCTCCACAGTTTTAAGCGATTGCTTAATTATATTCAACTCAGCTTTTAGTGTTTCAACTTCTTGAGTTAATTGCGCTAGTTCTGAATGACTACTCTCGGTTTGATGTTTGAAGCCCCAGCCTCTATCTTCACGATATAAGGTTGCCCAAATCCATAAAAATGGCCAAAGCACATGCAGGGTCAATAGGCTTACCCGACCAGCAACATGCAAGGCGTCTTGATGAGGGTGGTTACGATGTACTGCAATTTCATAGGGGATATCATGAATAACGATGATGCCATAAAAAATGACAATGCCGACAAAAAATACTAGAAATAATGCTGCGTAATCCATAAACGCTCTCCTATTTTAAGATCTCAGTTAACGTGCTTTTCATCGTCGTCGCCCAGTTATCTATAAGGGGTTTTACATTGTCTAACGTCAGTGCTTGTTCACTATCATCAAGTTTTTCGCCAAAGCCTTGTTTAATTGCTGCGCCAAGTACTTCGCCTGTTAGTGAGTCAGTTAATTCAGTTTCTATTTGAAATTTCACATCCATTTCACTAAGGCCACCGCTAGCTGCGGTAACAAGAAATGCGATAGGCACGTATTGATATGCTGATAACTTACTGTCGGTAACGTCAATGCTGGTTATCGCCATTTTTACTCGCATTGTTTTAGCGCCGGCCGTTTCGACTAACTTACCTGATTCTTTGGCGACATTTAAAACCGTGTTATTAAAGTAAGCACCGATGTTTGTTAACGCTTTATTAGAAATGGTTTCACTCGCTTTAGGCGCAGGATAAAAAGTGACAGGATCAAGCATGATGTTTTCATAACCGTGCTCTTTAATTTTACGGTGAAAAAATCGCAGTAAATCTGAATCATCACCAACATCCACTTTTTGTAGCTGGCTATAATCACTTAAAAAACCGGAGTAGTTAGTTTTTTTGGGCTTGGTTTGTGTCTTTTTCTGTAGCGGTACATGCCGTCAGGCAGATGAGTATAAAGGCGGTAATAAATTTCATTGAATTCCCTTCTTATTGTTATTTATAAAAGCTCGTTTCAGCAATAATCGAATATTGTTTAAACCAAGTTTTTATCAATAATGGTTTTATATTCGCTCATTTATTTATAGTAAAGGAACATAAAAAAAGACAACGGAATTAAATATTTATTTAAGAATACAGAACTTAAGTACAACAAAGTTTTTGCTGGGTAATATGTAAAAAACTCATCAGCAAATAAGGTATTTGCTGATGAGAGTAATAAGAATAATAGCAGGACTAAATTTTGAAAATGCTAGCTTCTTCATGCAGCTCACTCGCTAGTGCGGCAACGTCATCACTGGCTTGAGAGTTCTCTTGTGAGTCATTGGCGACTTGCTCACCAATGTCTCGAATACGAATGATATTTTCATCAACATCTTTAACCACTACCGCTTGCTGATCAACAGCTGTTGCTACTAATACTGTCATTTCTGCAATGGCGTTAACGTCGGTAATAATTTCATTTAGAACAACTTCAGTGTCTTGTGCTTGGTTTACACTGTTGATGCCTTGTTCTTTACAGGTATTTACCGTTAAAACTATTTCAGATGTGGTGGCTTGTAATTCATTAATGATGGCAGTAATTTCTGCTGTGGAATCTTGAGTTCGCACTGCAAGTGTTCTTACTTCATCAGCAACAACAGCAAAGCCTCGCCCTTGTTCGCCCGCTCTGGCCGCTTCAATTGCCGCATTTAATGCCAATAAGTTAGTTTGTTCTGCTATTCCTTTGATAACTTCAAGCACCGAAGTAATACCGTTACTCTTTTCCTGTAGTTGTACTATTTCTTCACCGGCGCTAATTAACTTCTCTGATAATTCGTTGATATTAACCACAGTACTATCAAGTTTTTCTTTTCCTTCAACGGCTTTAACTGAAGCTTCATCAGTTTTGTCTTTGGTCATGCGTGCATTATTGGCTATTTCGCCTGCCACAATGCCCATTTCGGTGACCGCTGTTGCCACCATATCGCTTTCTTGAGATTGGTTAACAATACCTTCTGTGGTTTTTGCCACACTGCGCGACACAACTTCTGACGATTGACTTAATGAATCGACTGTCTGATTAATACTTTGAATTAAGGCCTGAAAATGCGCCATAAAAATATTAAACTCTTTTGAAATAACACCAATTTCATCATGGCGCTCTTCTGTACGTTGCGTAAGATCGTTCGATTCTCTTATTTCAGAAATTCGGGCAGAAAAGTTATTGAGTGGCGCAATAATTTGTCTGGCAACAAGAATTATTAAGCTGGTAATAATTAATAAAACAACAATGGTAACCACTAAATGCTGTTGTTGTGTTTGCACTATATTCTTTTCAATATAGTTATTTATTAACAGTACTTCTTTATCCAATTTTTCTTCAACACTGTGTACTGCAGCACGCATAGTTCCACGTATACCTGACTTTGAATCTAAACCAATTTGTTTAGATATTTCGAAAAACTTATTAAACTCATCTACATAAGTTTCCAGTTGTTCTCGGTTTTCAGCATTACTTAAACGGCTACGAAGCTGATTAGCGGTGTCTGATAAACGACCAACATATTTATCGTCACTACGTAATATAAAATCTTTTTCATGACGTCTTAAAGTTAATAGGTACACTTGTGATTCAAAGTCGCCTATTGCTTCAATACCACTTTCAAGCTCGTGTGTTGCCGCTCTTAAGTTGCCGTATACACCAGAATCTTTGTCTAAGCCTTTGGCAATAGACGCTTTAATCAAGTCATCAAATGTTTGTTGATAACGAGTCAAATTCACTTTAATTATCGACAGTTCATCACCTGAAATATCTGTCGCCAATAAGCGTGGCTCTATATCAGACAATAGCTGCTGAGTTTGTTGATAGGTTTTATCAAATGTTAGCTGATATTTTGCATCCTTTCGTAGCAAGAAATCCTTTTCGCTGCGTCGCAATTGCAACATTGCTACTTGAAGGTCTTTCAATTCAGATTTTATTTCTACAAGGTTTGCGATTTTGCTTTGATTTGCTGAATTTTCGACATATAAGCCAAATAGACTTATTACAACCAAAGATACGATCAAGTACAGTTTTTGTTTTATGGTCAATTTCATATTTAATCTCATTAGCGACAGGAATCAGGTAAGCAAGTACATTATAATTTCTATCCTTCTCTTACGCTAATAAGATTTATCATTTAATGCGTAAAATCAAATAGAAACAAGAAAATAATAGTACTACATATGAAAGTGAGCAAGCATTTATCAATACTATGCAAAACAGTTGCTGTCATTTAGTATAATCAATACAAATTAATATCTATATTTTGATAGTTACTACCTATGATAAAAATTCGTGATTTAGAGTATTTGATTGCTATCGCTGAACATAAACACTTCGGCCATGCCGCAGAAGCATGCTTTGTTAGTCAGCCAACCTTGAGCGGACAAATTCAAAAGCTTGAACAAAGATTAAAGCTCACCTTAATCGAGCGAAAAACACGGAATGTTATGCTAACGCCAGCCGGTGAAAAGCTGATTCAAGAAGCCAGGCAAGTGCTAAACGCGGCTAGTAATTTTGAAGAGGCAGCAAAAGCATTACTTGACCCTTTATCGGGTGATTTACATATTGGTTTAATTCCAACGTTAGCACCTTACGCTTTGCCCCATATTATACCTGCGTTAAATAGTGCCTTACCTAAAATTAACTTTTATCTACATGAAAACAGAACTAAAGATCTTCTTCAGCAGTTAGAACAAGGTAAGCTCGATATTTTAATTTTACCTTGGTTGCCTGAAATGGAGCGCTTTGAACGTTATGATTTATTTGCCGAGCCATTGGTAATGGCAACTTCTCAACAGCACGAGTTTGCAGGTAAAAAGCAAGTTAGTTTTGACGACTTGCAACAGCAGAAAATTCTTACCTTGGAAGACGGTCACTGCTTAAGAGACCAAGCCATGGGCTATTGTTTTAGTGCCGGTGCAGAGGAAGACCATAGTTTTAGGGCAACGAGCTTAGAAACTTTGCGTTATATGGTCGCGAGTAATATGGGCATTACCTTGCTACCAAAATTGGCAACATTAAATCCGTTGTCGAATAAAGACATTCGCTACATTCCTTTTTCACAGCCAGAGCCGATACGAGAAATATCACTACTGTGCCGATCAGGTTATGCAAGAATGGATTGCGTTAGAGCTGTTGCTACTTCTGTTCGCGAATCAGTAGCGCCTTTGTTTAAAGACTAATCCGTTCTGTTAGAACAAAAAAGCGCAACTCGACTAGAGTATGCGCTTTTAAAATTCTAACTAAAAATTCTAACATTGGTGACACATAAATAACTTACGCCGCTACTTCTTGGTTTTCTGCAGTTAGTTCATTAGGGTTAGGCGTTCTAATTAAGTAATCGAATGCGCCTAGTGCTGCTGTTGCGCCACTGCCCATGGCAATGATAATTTGTTTAAATGGCGAATCAGTTACATCACCTGCGGCATAAACACCTGCCATATTGGTTTCGCCTTTTTGATTAGTGATGACTTCGCCGCGTTCAGTTAATTCAACACTGCCTTGTAAAAACTGTGAGTTTGGCACTAAACCAATTTGTACAAATATTCCGGCAAGTTCGACATTTTCTTGCTCGTTAGTCGCTCGATTCAAGTAGTTTAGCCCAGTAACATGCTTGCCATTACCTAGTACCTCTGTGGTTTGAGCATTAACAATGATTTCAATATTGGCTAATGAACGCGCCTTATTTTGCAATACGGCATCAGCACGTAATACAGAATCAAACTCCAACACGGTAACATGCTCAACAATACCAGCTAAATCAATCGCCGCTTCAATACCTGAGTTACCACCACCAATTACCGCGACTGACTTGCCTTTAAACAATGGGCCATCACAATGAGGGCAGTAAGCAACACCTTTGCCGCGATATTCTTGTTCACCGGTAACGTTCATTTCTCTCCATCTTGCCCCAGTAGCAATAATGGTAGAACGGGTTTGCAAGCTAGCACCATTTTCTAATTCAACGGTGATTAGGCCGCCTTCTTCATCGCTTTCGCCACTATTGCTAGAAATATGTTTCACCCGCTGATCATTCATAATATCAACGTCATAGTCTTTTACATGCGCCTCTAGGCTAGCCACTAATTTAGGCCCTTCTGTAGCGCTGACTGAAATAAAGTTTTCTATTGCCATGGTATCTTGCACTTGTCCGCCAAATCGGTCGGCAACAATACCCGTGCGAATACCTTTTCGTGCACTGTAAATAGCAGAGGCGGCACCTGCTGGGCCACCACCAATCACTAGTAAATCAAAGGCTTCTTTTTCATTAATAACTGCTGCTTGGCGAGCACCAGCGTTGGTATCAACTTTATTTAAAATTTCGGTAATGGTCATTCTGCCTTGACCAAACGCCTGACCGTTTAGATATACCGCGGGAACAGATAAAATATCACGTTTATAAACTTCTTCTTGAAAAAGCGCGCCATCAACCATCACATGTTTAATTTGCGGGTTAATTGCTGCCATCATATTTAATGCTTGTACAACATCAGGACAATTTTGACAGCTCAAGGAAATGTAAGTTTCAAAGCTATATTCGCCTTCTAAAGTGGCTACTTGCTCGATAACTTCTTTATCAAGCTTTATTGGGTGTCCACCACTGTGTAGTAACGCTAAAACCAGAGAGGTAAACTCGTGGCCCATAGGGACACCAGCAAAACGTATTTCACCACCAGTTTTTACTGATTTAACCAGCATTGATGGCACACGTTCATTCGTTGCGTCAGCTTCTACTACTGTCACTAACGCCGACATTTCGGCAATGTCTGACACTAATGATTTTAATTCTTTTGATTTAAGGTCATCACCTAAAAATATCGACAATTCAACAGCCGAGGTTAAATTTTGTAAATAGGTCGTTAGTTGTTGCTTTAAGTTCGTATCTAGCATGGTTTATTCCTTGGAAAATGAATATTGAATTGAGAAACTTTTAAGTTTTTGGTTCTACTTTAGCTTTACTCTAGGAACTGCCGCGGCATGAGTTAATAACACCGCGACAGATCAGGACTTAGTTTTTTAAATTTGGCTTTTAGATTTTGCCAACTAAGTCTAAAGATGGTGCTAATGTTTCAGCACCTGGCTGCCATGCAGCTGGACATACTTCACCGTCGTGCTCTGCAACATATTGTGCAGCTTGAATTTTACGAACTAATTCTTTTGCTGAGCGGCCAATGCCTAAATCATGTACTTCAGCAATTTTTATTTCGCCTTCAGGGTTAATCACAAAAGTACCGCGTAATGCCAAACCATCATCTTCGATCATCACACCGAAATTACGTGTAATTTTTCCTGTTGGGTCACCAATCATTGGATATTGAATTTTGTTAATAGTGTCTGAACTGTCGTGCCATGCTTTATGGGTAAAATGTGTGTCAGTAGATACTGAGTAAACTTCAACGCCCATTTCTTGTAGCTGGCTGTAATGATCAGCCATGTCACCTAATTCAGTCGGACATACAAACGTAAAGTCAGCTGGGTAGAAGAAGAACACTGACCATTTGCCAGCAACATCAGCTTCTGAAACTTCAACGAAGTCACCGTTACTAAATGCTGTTGCGTTAAAAGGTTTAATTTTTGAATTGATAATTGATTGATACATGCTTATCTCCACTTGTGTGTAAAAGTTTGTGCTGTTTAAGTTGGGATAATATTAAGACGAACCTTGAAATAGGTACAATCGTTTAAATTGATAAATTTGATAGATTAAAACTATTAAGCGTGCAGAGTATGTAGATTGAAGCGACCTGCTATAACTTTACTTTATAGATCTCTAAAACTTTAATGCTGTTCAATTTTTGTCACACGGTAGAAGATAACAATATCCATACGGTCATATCAGAGTAGACAATGAACATTAGCCATAATCAAAATAATGAACAGCAAAATGACGAAGAACGCAGTTATTTAATAGCAAAAAGCATTGCTAAGCAGAGTGAAAGTGCGACACCAGCAAATGCACCATTACTGAGTAAAATGTTAGAATTATTAGACGAAGGTACACCTAACTATGTGCTGGGTTATAACTAAGCTTCAACGTATAAATTAGCAAATACTGATGTGAGTACTCATGCTGCCAAGCACTACAATGCTCTACTGTGCTAACGCAGCATCGCGCATATGAATATCGGCATAATGATTTAAGCGAATGGTGAGTAAGTCTTTATTACTAATAGCGGTTTTAATTATTTCTTCTAGCTCTACCTTACGAGCTTTTAGTGGCGAATGACTTGATATTGCTAGGTAATGACGAGTTTCATATTCTGGCTGATAAAGCGTTTTTACAATACTATTTTTTTCTCCTATTCTTGCTAATAACGGCAAGGTACTTTCCTCATAATGCATAAAAGCATCAATTCGATTACGCAATAGTAATTCGATATTTTGTAGAACTCCTGACGCTCTGAATTTATTGATTTCATCATCATTGTCAAAAGAACTAAAGTACTTAGAGTAACGATTAATGCCAACATATTTTCCGGTAAGATCTTGATAGGTTTTTATGTTTTGATGATTTTCTTTTAAGGTAAAAACACGATACGACAGGGTTTCATAATGTGGCAGAATATAAATAAACTCATCTTGTCGTTCTTCAGTTCTTTGAATACCAACAATTAAATCTAGTTTACCATTTTCTATTTGAAGCAAACGCCTAGCAAAAGGCATAGTGGATAATTCAAGCGTTACATTGAGCTTGTCAGCAAAATATTTTAAGTACTTACTGTGCAGGCCATCTTTAAATTCTTCAGCGACAGCCGCCCTAATAACTCGCCTTTCTGCTTCATAAGCATGAAGGTTCAGACAGATCAAACAAGTTAAAATAAAGCCATACTTTGCCATTAACTTATCCTCATAGAACTACGAGCTAATAACCTAACTATGGTTCAAAATTGGCTATATTTCCAAACTCAGTTAATGAACAAATTTTCCTACCAGCTTACCTTGGTACTGGCTATTTTTGATAACTTGTTGGCCATTGACCCATACTTGTTCGATACCAGAAGAATACTTATTCCAAGTCGAAAAGTTGGCATTTGCTGCTAAGGTATTGGCATCAAAAACAATAATGTCTGCTTGGTAACCTATACGTAGCTGGCCTCGGTCTTGAAAACCTAATATTTTCGCGGTTTTGCTTGAACTTTGATTGATAAACTCACCTAAAGTTAGCAGGCCTTTTTTCTGAACATATTCTTGATATTTTTGTGGGAAACTAGCAAATTTACGCGGATGACCATTTGTTCCATCAGAAGAAGTTACCACCCAAGGTTTCACCATAAAAGCTTCTACATCATTAGGCGACATATTAAAAGAAGCGACACGAACTTCACCTTCTTGTACCAACTTCATTGCCGTTGTTACAGGGTCAATCGCTCTTTTTTCTGCAACTTGCGCCAAAGTCAAACCAACCAACTCAGGGTCGTTAAACGCGGTAATAAGCAAAGACTTTGGCCCACCGCGACGACGAATATTTTCTTTTATTTCGGCGCTTAATTTTTCAGTTAAACTCGCATCATTTAAGCGCTGATGAAAAGCTTGTTGTGAGTCGGCCATTACCCATTTAGGCATAACTGCGCTGCGTAGTTTAGTACCAGAGGCAAGCCACGGGTATTGGTCGGCAGAAATACTTGTGCCCTGTGCTTGTGCTTGTTCTATTTTTTCAATAGCGACACTACTTTGCCCCCAAACATCAACGCCCAAGGCTTTAATATGAGCAAGGTGTAGATGAATATCAGCGGTGTCCGCAATATGAATTGCTTCAGCCAGTGCGGCAATAAAACCGATGTTAAAAGTGCTTTCATCACGTAAATGAGTATCGTATATGCCGTTATATTTACTGGCTATTTTTGCTAGCGTTACCACTTCTTCGGTATTAGCAAAGCTGCCAGGCACATAGTACAAACCAGTTGATAGCCCTAATGCCCCAGCTTCCATCGCTTGCGTTAACAACTGTGACATTGTTGCTAATTCTTCAGCACTGGCAAAGCGTTGCGCGCGCCCCATCACTTGTTCACGTACACTACCATGACCAACTAGTAATGCGACATTGGTACCAATACCATTCGCTTCTAATTCGCGTGCCGTTTTTGCAATATCAACCGGGCCTTCGCCGTCATTACCGTTCACAACTGTAGTTACACCTTGCGTCAGGTAATTTAAGTTACTGTTTTTATCTTTGCTGTATAGCTCTTCTAAAGTATGAGTATGCGGGTCGATAAAGCCTGGGCTAACAATTTTTCCCGTAGCATCAAGGGTAGTTTTCGCGTTAACTGAATGCGTGCCTGTTGGATACACACCACAAATTTCACTGCCACATATCGCAATATCTAGTGCTTGTGGTGCTGTTTTAATACCGGTGTAAACACTGCCATTGGTAATTAAAGTATCTACCGTTATCTGCTCTACATCACTTACGGCATTATTATCATTAGCTGGCTTGTTTTCAGAACAAGCGGAAAGTGCTAATACGCTGCTAACTAGCAAGGCAGTGGGTAAAATTCGCTTGAATCTATTTGGCATGAATAACTTACTCTTTATTGTGATCGGTTGCTGACATCAAGGTTTTCATTAATAACACCGCGGCGTTATTGGCAATAATATCAATATTATCACGGTTAGTTTCATCACCCATTTCATATGTTATTGCATGGACATTATAATTATCAGCAAAATATTGTTTTGAAACACCATTGTTAGGTCGATTACCTGGCTTTTGAACCACCTCAAAATTTGGCATGGCTTTATCTAAAGCACCAAGCCAATGCTTAACAAAGTAGCGGTCTTCAACACCGTAATCAACCGGCATCGTATAAAAAACATCGTGCTGGGTAGAATGAAAATCAACAGCAAATTTTATCTTTTGCCCATCAGCAACTAGATCTTGCAAGTATTGATGCACTTGCTGAGTTTCCGGTTGTTTGAATGTGATCCAGTCACGGTTTAAATCAACGCCATTGGCATTGTGACGCCAGTTGCCCAGGGCAACACCGTCTGGATTTAAATTAGGAATAATTAGCAGATTGTATTTTTGACGAAAACTGTCAGCAAATGAGTTATTCGCTAATAAAGTTTCAACAAAAGGGAATAACGCTAACGCGCCAGTTATTTCTGGTGGATGCAATCGACCTAAAATCACCAACCATTCTTTGCTGTTACTATGACTTTCAATTTTATAAATAGGTCGACCTTGTAGTGATTGCCCTAATACACTTTGCATAACAGCGCTGGTTTGTTGTAATTTTTTAGCCCAATCAACATAGTACTGATTATTAATCACTTCTTGAGCAGCAATATAAAGTGCTTTCGGTGAGGCATCGACATTAAATTCTAGTCGTTTGCCACGAACTTTATGAGTGTGGGTACGCCACGTCGCCATATCGTAGCTGACTTTAGGCAAGTAACGATTAAACCTTTTTCCAGCAATTTGAATAGTCACTTTTACTTGTGTTGGCTGATCCGCCACCACTTTAAAGGCATACCAAGGGCTTGAATTAATTGGCGTGTTTTCAGGCTTAATGGTAATAACAAATTTATTGTTGCCTTGGTTAACACACTCATCCATGCGGCTTGCTTCAAAGTCTGCTATTAACCTTACAGGGCCAGTATCACATGCTTGCGCATTATTACTCTCATTGACTGTCGTTGTTTCAGCGCATGACGCCAATAAAACAATTGAAAATAACCATGTGCAAATAAGTAGTTGTTTTTTCATAATAACATCTTAAAAATTAGTATTAATGTGAGAAAAATGGCTCGACTATTTTTTAAAAGCCGAGCCATATTATATTATTGAAACCACGTGCTAAGAATTAGAAGTCTTTTCTTACGCTCATGTAAAAGTAACGACCACGATTCGAATGCAATGCGCCGAAATAACCATGTGCTAGTTCATCGGCAAGTGGTGGCTCTTCGTCACCAATATTGCGTACACCAAAGCGAATTTTAGTGCCGTCTAATGCACTATCATCAGCAAAACGGTAGTCTGCATATACATTCACTTTAGTAAAACTATCAACTGGCAACATAACCACTTCATCGTCAACTGTTGCAGTAGTACTAGTATCGATCACTTCACTGACGTAGTTAGCGTTAATGCCTGCGCCCCATTGATTATAATCCCAATCAAGTGAAACTCTTGCACGCCATTCTGGGCGACCATTTTGTTTGATTAAATCACCAGCGCCTGCAACTGTTCTATCAGCTGGAACCGCAGGATTACCTGCTGCTTGTGCGGCAATAAGTTGTGCAGAAATTGAATCAGCTTCTTGCTCAAACTTATTCAGTTTCGCGGCATTAACTGTAAATTCCCAATCACCAAAGCTTGTTTCAAAATCATAAATTAAGCTGAAATCAACACCTTCGATATTTCTCACGCCTAAATTCAAATAGTCATTATTGATTTGAATAACTTCATTGGTATTAGCATCACGAACGACTGCAGTATTGCTTGAGCCTTCGCTTCTTAGCAATGAATCATAAAGTAAGTGTGATGAGCCAGGTAAAATACCCACGAGATCTTTTTGCTTAATTTTCCAAGTATCTATGGTGAACGTAAGGTTATCAAGTGGCTCAAATATCAAACCAAATGACGTATTTTCATCATCTTCTGGTTTTAAGTCGGTAGTACCACTACGGATATCAACAATACCGTAAGTTGAGTCAAGTACTGGGTCATACAAGCTATTTGAACGAGGTACACCTTCTGCTGAAACTTGTGGTAAACCTGGAGCACGGAAGCCACCCGCATATGATGCGCGGAAGCTAATCCAGTCAGCTGGTTCCCAGAATAACGCTACTTTTGGTTTTACTGCGCTACCAACATCAGAAAAGTTTTCATATCGGCCTGCAACTTGTAATTCAACATAATGAGAACCAGAATCAACAAGTGGTACTAAAAACTCAGCGTAAGCTGATGTGACATTACGAGAAGCTTTTGAGTCTGGCGTTGGGCTACTTCCCAATACATCACTACCTGATAATTCAACACCAGTAACGGCATCAACAAACGGATTACTACCATCAAGTAGTGGATCGCGATCATCTTCAAACGTTTCACGTCTAAATTCAACACCCATTGCTACACCAACGTCACCTGCTGGCAATGACCAAAGTGAGCCATTACTTACCTTAAAATCAACTGATGCTAAGCTAGTTTTTGAATCACGATTAACATTAACCATAAACTGGTCAATAACACTTGGTGGATTTAACGTTGTATCACCACTATTTGGATTATTAACATCGCCACCGGTAAAGATGTTATAGGCTAATGTTGGATCAGTGCTATTAATGGATGCTTGAAACTTGCTCGCTTGAATACGGTTGGCTGAATCATTTGTTTCAGCTTCAGTGTAAAATGCTGCTGTTTCCCAATCCCAATCGTTATATGAACCTTTCAAACCACCTAGTACTCGGTAACTAGTATCATCAACTTCAACATTTCGAGGTCCGGTATCAATCGCTCGGTAGCTGCGCAATAAAACTTCTTCACCGAATGGATTGTGGGCAGCATCAGCAGAAATACGGAAACGTTGTGCGGTTAGGTTATGGGTTTGTTCACGAGTACGTTCAGCTTTTGCACTGTAATAAGTTACTTCTGAAAAGAAGTCTAAGTCGCTGTTTATTTCATGAGTAAAATAAGTATATAAGTTTAAGCGATTAACATCAGAAACTAGTGAACGAGTTGTACCGCGGTCGAAGCGTAAATCGCGAGGAAAGCTACCACTATCAGCACAAACGCCACCCGCTAAATCAACCACACAACCAGAGTTGCTGTCAGGTTGAATATGGAATCGACCTAAAGCATCTGATTGGAAATCACCCCAAGGTGTTGCTGTAGAACGATTATCTAATTGGGTATCGCCAATGAATTCTTCTGGCAAACCTGGGAATTCACGTAGATCATGACTTGCTGAATATGGGCGTTCGCTTGCCATCATGCCGTTACGGTCATAATAACTAAAAGAAGCGGTTAAATGCGAGCGACCTTCATTTAAGTCAAAACCAGTCAAGTAGCTAAAAGTTGTTTCATCAAGTGAAGTACCTTCTGAGCCACCATAAGATAATTTAACTTGGTTGCCTTCGTAATCATCTTTTAATTGGTAATTTACCACACCAGCTACGGCATCAGAGCCATAGATAGCTGCTGCGCCATCACGTAAAACTTGCAACGAACGTAGGCCTGAAACAGGTAAGGTATTTGAGTTAGAGGTAGAAACTGGAACAAAGTTTTCTGATTGCGTACCAGGATGGGTAACCAATCGACGGCCATTTAATAGTGTTAAGGTATTACCTGAGCCAACACCACGTAAGTTAATTGATGCTACGTCACCACGAGCATCATTAACGCCACCGTTACCAGTTGCTGCGCCAAAGTTAACCGCACCGATTTGAGGGATAGAACGTAATAATTCATCACCAGACATAGCACCCGTATTTTCAATATCTTTCTCTGTTAATGCGGTAACCGGTAACGCACCAATGTCTGAGGCTCTTTTAATGTTCGAACCTATGATACTAATGCGTTCTACTTCTTCTACTTTTGCCGCTTCTTCAGCATTTGCTTGTTGAATAAAAGTAGTTTGCACTGCTAATGCTGTAATTACGCATAAGCTTAGATGCTTCAGTTTATGTCTGTTTTTAGTTATCTCTTTCATCACTCTCACCGTCATAAGTTGCATTTATTATGTTGTGTTGCCGAATATATTTTTATTCGATCCTAGTTTCTAGATTCACCATGCCCAATTATAGAAAGCAATACTATTGACACTTCGTTTACACCCCATAACCTAAAGTTATAGCAAAGTTACAAATTCAGCCAATTTATTCATTCTATCGCGCTACGTTATGGTTAATTATGCTAAGCTTCCGCGCAAAAAATTTTCCTGTTGGTATCCAGTAACGCTATCAAACAAGGTAAAGCTTTTGGTTATGACACTCGTAAGTTTTTGAACTGCTGATCGTTCGACTATCTCTTTACAATCGAAATTCAATGCATTGTCCATATAAGAATCATGCGCTAACCAAAAACGAAAATATGCCACATTAAAAAAGGTTAAATGCTCATATGAATATAGAAATATCTACTGCAGAAACACTCTTAGTTGCTTTATTAATACTTTTTGCCGGTTATTATTTAAATGGCAAAATCGCTTTTCTTAAAAACAACAATATTCCAGAGCCCGTTGTTGGTGGCATCGCGTTTTCAATTCTTTCCGCAATAGCACATGTCTATTTTGATGTGAATTTTCAATTTGATATGGCCTTTAAAAACCCATTAATGACGGTATTTTTTACCACAGTTGGCTTAGGTGCTAGCTTTACGTTATTAATTAAAGGCGGCCCAAAAGTTGCGCTTTTTCTTGGTGTTGCCACTTTGTATCTGCTGGTACAAAATGCCATAGGTGTTTCCATTGCAACGGCCACAGGTATGGAACCGTTAATGGGCTTAATTGGCGGCTCAGTCACACTTTCAGGCGGACATGGTAATGGTGCAACTTATGCCGATTTATTCATTAATGAATATGGCATGCATAGCAGTGTATTTGAATTAGCCATGGCAGCGGCAACGTTAGGACTTATTCTAGGTGGTTTAGTCGGTGGCCCCGTCAGTAAACGCTTAATCAAAAAATATAATTTAAAAGCCGATACCTCTTACCACGAAGAATTAGACGACACGATTACCTTTGACCCTGAAGATCACGACTTAGTAACACCACGAAAAATGATGGAAACACTTTTCGTTATTTTACTATGTATGTACTTAGGGCGTATGGGCTACGATGCTTTGAAAGCAATCGATGTTGTGTTACCCGCATTTTTAATTCCATTACTATTCGGTGTGGTGATCACTAACCTCACTGAGTTCACCAAAGTGTATAAAGTCAGTAGTGCTTGTATCGATTTATGGGGCACAATGGCGTTATCAATATTTCTTGCTATGGCGCTGATGTCATTAAAAATATGGGAGCTGGTGAGTTTAGCGGGCCCGATGATATTTATGATTTTTGTTCAGGCAATCATGCTAATGTTATTTGCTTATTTCATTACCTTTAGGGTGATGGGTAAAAACTATAACGCTGCAATTATGGCTGGTGGACATTGTGGTTTTGGTTTAGGAGCCACACCAACAGCGGTTGCTAATATGGAATCATTAGTTTCTCGCCACGGTCCATCACCACAAGCATTTTTAGTCGTGCCACTAGTTGGAGCATTTTTTATTGATATCACCAATGCTTTGATTATACAGTTATATTTAAGCTTGCCATTTGTGAGTGGCTAGCTCACTTTAGCTAACAAACTTTACTGAGGACGTTAAATGCGCTTACGACACATTGAAATTTTTCACGCCATTTACACTACGGGTTCAATTACTAATGCAGCCAAAATACTGCATGTATCGCAACCATCGGTCAGTAAAGTATTGTCACATGCCGAGCTACAACTCGGCTTCAATTTATTTGAACGTGTTAAAGGTCGGCTTATTCCAACCGATGAAGCAGAGATGCTTTTTGATGAAGTTGATAAGATTTATCAGCAAATGCGTTCAATTAAAAATACCGCACAAAATATTAAAAAATCAGAGTTTGGCAGTATCGCTTTAGGAGTAACACCAGCGTTAGGATTTGATGCCATTCCAAATGTTATCGCTAATTACCATCAAGATTACCCAAATGTCACTTTCGATATTCAAACCATTCATAACGATGCTGTCATGCAGTCATTACTTGAGCATAAGTGCGACTTAGCAATTTTATTCTCGCCACATAGCATGCCGGGTATTACCTCAATTGCGTTAGCAGAATCTGAACTGGTGATTGTTTATCCAAAAGACAAATTTCCTGATTGCCCAGATAAGTTAACCTTAACTCAAGTTTGCGATTCAGAGTTTATCGACATAAGCGACAGCGGCCCTTTGGCTGATATGTTGTGGGCACGGGTGATGGAAGAAAACATTGGTATTACGTCATCTATCAAGGTGCAAACCTACTTTATTGCCGCTAGATTAGTCGCCAGAGGGCTTGGGGTATGTGTGGTTGATCGCTACACCGCAGAAGGAAATTTGTCAGACAATGTTGCTATCGCCTCATTTGAACCTGCGCTCACTTTTAACATCAATGCTGTGCATTTAGAAAACAGAGCTAAATCTAAAGTTATTGATGAATTCATACCATATTTAACCCAAGGCATTTCAAACAGTTAAATAGAATCATAACCACAGGTTATGATCGATAAAAGCCTTCTCACTTTTAATGTTTGCTCACTAAGTTAAGCTCGGAATTAGAAAAACTCTGCTATTCCAGCATTTTAATTTAGGAACTTCATTATGCAAATTGCTTCTCCTTATCTGTTATTTATTGGTGACGCCACCGACCAGCTTTCAATTAAAATGGCACGTGGTGCAGCAGATTGGCGTCCTGAACTTTGTGTTGGTGAATACAGTGTTGACGGTTGCACGGTTAGCACCGGCATTGAAAAAATGGACATTGCACAAGCAGCTGCAAAAGGCGCTAAGTCATTCATATTAGGCTTTGCCAACAGTGGCGGTGTACTTGATAAGAAATGGTTACCTTATATTCTAGAAGCAATGGACAACGGCATGGATATCGTTTCAGGCTTGCATGATAAGTTAAGCGATTTTCCAGAAATAGTAGAAAAAGCACAACAAACCCAACAGCAATTGCTTGATATTCGTCATCCTAAAGCCGAATTTGTTACTGGTACTGGCGTAAAACGCACAGGTAAACGCTTACTTACCGTTGGTACTGACTGTTCGGTTGGTAAAATGTATACCTCATTAAGCCTTGAAAAGTCGATGAAAAAACTTGGTTTTGATGTTGATTTTCGTGCTACAGGTCAATGTGGAATTTTAATCGCTGGCCAAGGTATCGCCATTGACTGTGTTATTTCTGACTTTTTGTCAGGGGCAACCGAGTCACTTTCTCCAAATAACAGCGCTGAACATTGGGACATTATTGAAGGCCAAGGCTCGCTGTCACACCCTGCGTTTGCTGGCGTAAGTTTAGGTTTATTACATGGTTCACAACCTGACGCACTAGTTATTTGTCATGACTTAAACCGCAGCCATATGCGCGGTTTGCCACAAAGCCAGTTTCCTAGCGTTAAAGCAACCATAGCGTTAAACCTTCAAGCAGCTAAGCTGACAAATCCAAATGTTAAGGTGGTTGGTATAACCGTTAATACTTCAAGCGTGAGTGTTGAAGAAGGCCAACGTATTTGTGCACAGTTAAGTGAACAGTTTTCTTTACCTTGTGCTGATCCTCTGCGTGATGGCACTGACAGTATCGTTTCAACGTTGGCATAGGCGAGATAACAATGAACTTAACAATTCAGGTTAGTCATCAACAGCTACCATTGAAAAATGTTTTTCGTATTGCTCGTGGTGCTAAAACACAAGCAGACGTTGTTGTTGTCACCATTAGTGACGGCATAAATACCGGTTGGGCAGAAGCCGTGCCCTATGCGCGCTATCAAGAATCTGTCGATAGTGTTAGTCAGCAAATACAATCGTTATCAAAGCAAAAACTTTCTACTGAAAACATCAATGAATATATCATTGCCCTTCCCTCTGGTGCCGCACGTAACGCACTAGACTGTGCTTGGTGGGACCTACAAGCAAAGCAGCATGGAACTTCAGTAGCAAAATTATTACAGCTTGCACCCGCGCAAGCTTGCATCACCGCACAAACATTAAGTATTGATAGCCCAGAAGCCATGGCTAAAGCCGTCGCAGCACTAAACAACCCGCCGTTAGTAAAAGTAAAACTCGACAATCAAGACATCATCGAGAAAATGACCGCTATTCAACAAGCAGCACCTAACAGTGAATTTATTGTTGATGCCAACGAAGGTTGGAGTATTGATGATTTAAACAATTGTTGTGAGCAGCTAAAAGCACTGAATGTGGTTCTAATTGAACAACCACTGCCTGCAGGCCAAGACCAAGCCTTAATTAACTTTTCGTCACCTGTGCCGCTATGTGCAGATGAATCATGTCATACCCGTGCCGAGCTTGATTACTTAAAAGGCCGTTATCAGGTAGTGAATATTAAACTCGATAAAACCGGTGGCTTAACCGAAGCGGTTTTATTAGCTCAAGAAGCAAAAGCGCAAGGCTTTGATTTAATGTTGGGCTGTATGGTTGGTAGTTCTTTGGCCATGGCACCTGCTGCATTATTAGTGAATGGAGCCAAGTTTGTTGATTTAGATGGTCCACTCTTAATTAGTGATGATCGTCAACATGGCTTTGAGTTTGAACAAGGTGTTATGCAACCATTATCTGAAATACTTTGGGGTGGAAGCGCAACACTTTTAGAAGCAACAACGGTTATTTGTTAATTATTCTCTTTGAGTTCCCTTTGACATTAATTCATAAATGTCTTGCCCTGCTTGCAGGGCTTTTTTTTCCTTAAAGCTATTTAAATTCGTGACCAATACGTGCCAATTAAGTAATTGCTTAAAGACTAACATCTAAATGTTCAATGATACTGGTCATAGTTTGTTGAATTTTCCCAACATCAGCGGGAATAATTAAGATGGTGTTGTCACTAGCCATACAACCTAAAACACCTGATTGCTCGCCCATATTTTCGATCATTTTAGATATCAAAGTACCTGCGCCAATCACTGTTTTAATGATGATCTGAACATGGTTATGTTTAACATCAAGCACTACGGAATCAATTGCTTGTAGACCTCTTGGAATATGTTGCTTTTCAGGTAAACGGTAGACAGCGTCATTATTATGATTACGAATTTTTATTGCCCCTACTTTATTGAGTAGGCGCGAAACTCGCGTTTGCGTAACATTCTCAAAGCCACGTAATGATAACGCTCGGGCAAGTTGCAACTGTGAGCCAAACCGTTGATTTTGCAGTAGGGATTTAAATGTATCTAGTAATTCGGGCTCTGCAACACTCATATTCTGTAAACGTCCTCTTAGCCAATTTGTCATTAAATTGGCTTGAATTTTATTTAATTAAAATTTCACAACAACAGGCGAAGAAACAGCCTTATCGACACCAAGATACGCTGCTTGGTAACTTAAGGTGTTATAAAAATTAGGTTTAGGGTTCTTACTAAAAGCGCTTTGCCATTCAATTAAGGCAAAGTCATCAATATTAACTTGCGACGTTGCGCCATTTTGTAATTCAATTTCTGCCAGTACGCGATAACTTTTATAACCAATACGCGGCGAATTAAAATCAACCTCAACATTTTGCCAAGCATTACTGGCTGAAAGCTCTACCGTATCAATTAGCTGTTTAGGGCTATTTTTAAAGGCATCAAATAGCTTCTGACGTTTCTTTCGTCCTTGCCAATAAAAGTTAATTTTTACCGGTGCTTGTACCTTGAATTTAGCTTTAATGGTCATGGCACTACTAGCTTTATAAACGCGTCTAAAGCTTTGCATACCAAAGGTAGTTGGCAATTTAGCATCAACGGTTATTGCTAAACTATGGCTGCCACTAGCACCAAAGTTATTCAATGTCGTCGCACTGCGATCAAATAACCAACCACGTTCTGGGCTATCGAATAATGCGAAGCTTTCAAAATCACTACCGTTAATTAAATTAGTCCCTAAACGGTACGCAGTATTTGAGTTCGGCATTTGCACTTGAGTAATGCTGCGGTTCCACGGCAATTGATAAAGTGGGGTAGTTCTTTCATTGCTAGCGATATCAATAGCAAGCTGCATTTTATTCGTCGGCTTTTCTTTCTCTGCAGACTGCTGATTATTTGACTGGATGACACCATGGCCACCTGACATTGAAATAGTAGTATTTCGCTGTTTCGATAGCTCAGTCAATCGTTTCATGACGGTATAGCGATGCATACCCGTTGCTGGCGTTGGTTTATAGCCTTTAACATACAAAGGCACAATTTCTGCGCGATGAAACTTTCCTTCATCAAGCCAAACATAAAGAATAAAACTGTGTTGAGTTGCGCTGAAGTTTTGGTCAAAAATGAAGTTACCCATTGAATAGGCAATTAGTTTATTGTTATATAGCTCTAAACCTTGCGTTACATGGGGATGATGAGCAATGGCTAGCGCAGCACCAGCATCTAATGAAGACTTTAAACGTTGCTCCGTAACACCTGTTGGGTTGTTGGCATATTCTTGACTGCCGTGATATTGCACGATAGTGACTTTATCGTCAGCCACTTGCTTAGAAACTGATTGCAAAATGTTTTCCATTGAACCGTAAGCTGCACCACCATGTTGATGATTCGCGGTTTGCGTTGGGTTAGCGCTACCTTCCCAGCCAACATAGCCAAGCATAGAAAATTCAGTGTTATTGATTGTTGCCGTGTGTGCTTTCAGTGCTGACTTTTCATCAACACCTGCGCCTGAATAACCTAATTCACTTTTATTCAAAAACGCTAATGTCGAATGCAAGCCAGAATCCATGTAGTCATAGGTATGGTTATTTCCCAATGAAACATAATCCACTCCCGCCCACGTAAGCGCATCTAGTATTTCAGGTTCAGAATAAAAGGTCACAGATTTTGGCGCTCGCTCAGCAGGTTTCTTATCGGCAATCTGAGTTTCTAAATTAACCGCAGCGTAATCAGCCAAGCTCATATAAGGTTTAATATGCTGAACAATAGCTTTGCTATCGCTAAGTTTATTATCACGATGAATAAGTACTGCATCACCAAAGTAAGGTTTATAGAAGCGACGTCCCATCATAACGTCCCCCGCAAAGGCTAACATCACGCGCTTTTTCGCTTTTTTAACTAAGGTAATATCGGCAATAGTCGATGAGTTTTGTGTTAATTCATAATGGCTAAAAGTTTGAATAGCAGGAAAATAGTTCTGTTTATTTAGACTAAGTTGATATGTATCCTCAACGACTGTCGATAACTGATAAATACCTTGTTTATCAGTAAGTACGTTTTTTCCACTCAGCTTAACTTTAACGCCAGAGACAGCCTTACCATCCTCGCTAATAATCTTGCCTGTCAGCGTAATTAACTCGGCTGAAACCGTGGTAAAACTCATTAAAAGCGTGATAGATAATATCGACAATATACGTAACATTGTATTCCCAACTTAGTAACATTTTCACTCAGTATATCTTGTTCTAAGGGCTAATTTCATTCCGAAATTGATGCGACATATAACGTTAGGGTATGGCTAAAAGAAAATAGTCATTTAGTGAGGGATAAATTTCAGGCAAAAAAAACGCCCCTCATTTGAGGAGCGTATAACAATACATAAAAACATTAAAAACAAAGCCGAGGGGGAGAATCTCTTATTAAGTCAGAGCATCAAATTTACGATAAGTTCAAATTAATTTCGAAAAAAAACAAAAAAGATTTCAGCAGTAATTAGTAGCATTTTACAGGCAAAAAAAACGCCCCTCAAGTGAGGAGCGTATAACATAAATAAAATGCAATTTAATAAAAACAAAAACCGAGGGAGAATCTCTTACTAAGTAAGACGATCTTCGTAGTTGTTAGTTCAATTTAATTTAAAATTAATTAGAATTAAAATAAAACAACGTTATAAACACCGTATTTATTGACCTACGAGCGAGAAAAAAGCAATTAAATTTTTTCAAAACCTTGCTGTTGAGCAATTAAATTCAATACTTTAGTTAATTTTTTGCCCAAATAACCTGACAACAATTTTGGTGTTTGTTTCAAAAGCAATAATTCTGATGCCGTGATCGCGACATAACAATCCAACAGTCTATTTGATGACGAAAGTAAAAGTACATCATCCGCTAAAAATTCTTTTTCAAGCTCGGTTTCTCGATCTTTACCGCTACTTTCAAACTCTGTAGCAGACACTAAGAAAAAATTAATCAGCAGTATATTTTCTTCTTCACCATACCAATTCGCCGTCATGGTATGAAAATTCAATTGTGCTTCAAGCTTATTGCAAATCGCAGCAATATTATTAATTTGAGCAACTAAATCATCACTAACCTGAATAGAAATGGGCAGTTGTTCGGTCATAATGTCCATAGATACAAAACCTTTATATCGGTATAACACGTTCAGAAAAAGAAAATGGTTTATACTTATCGATAGTAAAGCCTTGTTAAGCTTACTTCAATCTTGATTTCTTAGCGTAATGCTTGCAATTTCAGGTTGAGTCTTTAAGCTAACGAGCGTTAATATTTAACTTATTCTATTTAATTGGTGTTTTAAAACTATTGTGAAATCATATTTTTCGACAAAGTTCATTGTAATCATTATGTTGATGCTTAGCCTTATTGGCCAGTCATCCGCGAGTGTGATGATGTCTTGCGATATGATGAACATGTCTGATATGCCAATGTCACATAGTATGGACTCTACCGAGCACACCATGGATATGTCGATGGACATGCCAATGAAAATGGCCATGGATGACGGCTCAACAACAAGCATGAACGATGATTGTTGTCAGGAAAACTGCGATTGTGCAACAACCAGCTGCAAACCAAATTCTTACACCAATAGCTTGATGGCACTGACCATTACGCCAATACCAACTCAAAGCGATAGCCTGAGCATTGCTTTACCCCAAGAACAATTTCTTAATTACTTATTCAAACCTCCTATTTCGTAACTCCCTAGGATCAATGCGCCTAAATTTAGGCTAACATCCACAATATATTCAGCGTTTAATTTCATTTATCAGCAGTATTTAGTCATTTTCAATGGCGATAACAAATAGAAATAAACGCACTTTCAAAGATACATTTGAGAAGAGCAATACAATGCTAGCATTACATTACTACTCACAGCTTAAAGACAAAATAAGCGACAATTTCATCGCAAAGTTAATAACTTCAACACTATTGATTTTGGTGACCGTGTCGTTGGCGTTTAGTCAAACCGTTAAAGCAGCGACACTACAAAAGCACAGCGTTAAATCGCTAGGTTTTGTGCAAGCTGTGCAGCAAGCACAAATGGCTGACCCTTGGCTAACTGGCAATCGCCATCAGCAACAAGCACTTGAATCACTCAGTATTGCTGCCAATACTTTGCCTGATCCGAAAGTGTCTATCGGCATGGCGAACATTGCTGCCGACACTCTGCGCTTTAGCCAAGAGCCAATGACACAGTTCAAACTTGGCGTTAGCCAAATGTTTCCACGCGGTGACACCTTAGCGTTAATGAATCAGCAATTAAAAGCAGAAAGTAAGCAATATCCGTTCTTGCGCCAAGACCGCAAAGCAAAAGTTGCTTTAACCGTTGGTATGCTTTGGCTTGATGCCTATAAAATGCAACAAAGCATCGCCTTAATAGCAGAAAACAAAAGTCTATTCTCACAATTAATTGATGTTGCAGAAGCGCGCTATTCTTCTACTATCGGACAAGCACAACAGCAAGATATCATTCGTGCCGAGTTAGAATTAAGCCGTATTGATGACAAGTTAGTACAATTTACTCAACAAAGAAATGCCTATATTGGTCAATTAAATCAATGGTTAATGAAAATAGAACAAGGCAATACTGCAGCCAATAGCTATCAAACAACAAACACTTTTGACACCATGCTTGAAACACAGCTACCTCAAATTGACTTACAGAATAAAGCCTTAATTATGGCGAAACGACAATATTCTAATGCTGAACTAGTCAGTTATTTTACTAGCCACCCAGGTGTTATTGCGATAGATAATAAAATTAAATCGGTGGCATTTAACAAAGCATTGGCAAAGCAAAAATATCAGCCTGAATGGGGTGTTAATGCTAGCTATGGCTACCGTGGCAATGATGCAGCAAGTAACAGCCGTGCCGATTTATTTTCTGTCGGCATCACTTTTGATGTCCCGCTTTTTACCGCCAATCGACAAGACCAACAATTAAAAGCCGCCGTATCAAGAACTGAAGCCGTTAAAACCGAGAAGCAATTACGCTTACGACAATTGTTAGGCGCCTTTTCTTCTGCTAAAGGTCGATTATTACAACTTAACAAGCGCCAATCGTTATACGAACAAAAGCTATTACCACAGTTTCATCAACAAGCCGAAATCGCTTTAAACGCTTACACCAATGACAGCGGTGATTTCGGTGAAATTGTACGTGCGCGCATCGATGAATTAGACGCTTCGATAGATCACCTAGGCATTACCGTTGAACAGCAAAAACTGCATTTAGAACTTAATTATGTTTTTAGCAAAGCTAATCAAGCATCAAAGTTTACGCCAGCAACATTAGCTCAGCAGAATCAGGAATAACATGATGACAACAAATAAAAAAACACTTATCAATCGCATCACTAGTGGCGTTATTATCGCAATACCGAGTATATTATTTGGTGGTTGGTTGAGCTTTAATTTTTTCGCTAATAACTCTGCTAGCAACTCTGCTAATACAATGGCAGTAACAACTGATAAAGCTGAGCCTATGTATTGGGTTGCGCCGATGGACGCTAACTTTCGCCGCGATAAGCCTGGTCTTTCTCCTATGGGTATGGAGCTAGTTCCTGTTTACAAGAATGGCAGTGCAAATGACGCTGAAGTTGGTACCGTTACCATCAACCCAAGTATCGTCAATAACATTGGCGTTCGCACCGAAAAAGTAAAAAATTCGCACCTACAAACACAAATAAAAACCGTTGGTTATGTCAATTATAACCAAGACAAACTAGTCCATATTCACCCACGCGTTAAAGGTTGGATTGAAACCCTAAATATCAATTCGGTTGGTGAAACAGTAACAAAAGGTCAGGCGATTTATTCATTGTATTCACCTGAATTGGTCAATGCCCAAGAAGAGTTTGTACTGGCGCTTTCACGTAAGAATACGCGCCTAATCAAGGCAGCAAAAAACCGTTTACTAGCGCTAAATATTCCCGATGAAGCGATTGCTGAATTACAACGTAGCCGAAAAGTAAAACAGCAAGTAACCTTCTACGCCCCACAATCAGGCGTAGTAGAAAATCTATCAATACGTGAAGGCTTTTATGTTCAGCCCGGCACTATGCTATTTTCCATTGGCGACTTAACCGAAGTTTGGGTTGAAGCTGAGGTATTAGAACGCCAAGCAAGTTTTGTTTTTGTTGATGATAATGTCGCAATGACACTGGATTTTTTACCCGGAAAAACATGGCAAGGCAAAGTAGATTATATTTACCCTACTCTCGACAGCCAAACTCGTACTATGAAAGTGCGTTTGCGTTTTGATAACAAAAACTTCGCCTTGAAACCGAACATGTTCGCACAGGTGATTATTGACGGAAAACCTAGCGCAGATACCATCGTTATCCCTAAAGAAGCCTTAATAAGAACAGGTACTCAAGACCGTGTAGTACTAGCATTAGGCGATGGTCAGTTTAAATCAATCGCCGTCGATGTTGGTCGCAGTGACGGTAAGCAAATTGAAATCCTTACAGGTTTATCTGCAAGTGACACCATAGTCACTTCAGCGCAATTCCTTTTAGATTCAGAATCCAGTAAAACCTCTGACTTCAAACGCATGTCTGCTATGGATATGGATATGGATATGGATATGGATATGGAGAACACTAGCCAACCAGTTGCCCATGCACAAGTAACAGGCATTATTAATAGTATTGATAACGACACTAGAATCGCCAATATCAGTCGCGGGCCAATTGAGAAGTGGCAACGCCCTGCAGCAACTTTAGATTTTTATATCGCTAATAATATTGCCTTAGCGCAGTTGAGCGCAGGCATGGAAATCGACTTTACTTTTGCTATCGAAAATGGCGAATTTACGGTAATTACCCTGCACGATGAAACTCACGCTGATGCTGACAACAGCCATTAAGCCTCGACCAAGGAAATTATTATGATAGAACGTATTATTCATTGGTCGGTGTTCAATCGATTTTTTGTCTTACTAGTAACACTCGTGATTGTCGGCACCGGTATTTTTGCTTTTAAAAATACTCCTATTGACGCAATTCCTGATTTGTCTGATGTGCAAGTGATCATCAAAACAAGTTATCCAGGACAAGCACCACAAGTTGTTGAAGACCAAGTAACCTATCCACTAACCACTGCCATGCTATCGGTTCCCGGCGCCCGCACTGTGCGTGGTTACTCGTTTTTCGGTGACTCTTATGTTTACGTGATCTTTGATGACGACACCGATTTATATTGGGCACGTAGCAGAGTATTAGAATATTTGTCACAAGTGGCAGCAAACTTACCCAGTAGTGCCAAGCCGCAACTAGGTCCTGACGCAACGGGAGTCGGCTGGGTTTATCTTTATGCTTTGATTGACAAAACCGGACAGCATGACATCAGCCAGCTACGCTCAATTCAAGACTGGTTTTTAAAGTATGAATTACAAACCGTAGAAGGCGTTTCTGAAGTTGCGGCAATTGGCGGCATGGTAAAGCAATATCAAATATCGGTAGACCCCGATAAATTGCGCGCTTACGGCATTCCTTTAAGCTTAATTCAAACTGCAATCAAACAAGGTAACCAAGAAGTTGGCGCCTCAGTAGTTGAAATGGCAGAAGCTGAATATATGGTCACAGCGTCAGGTTATATTGAAAACGTTGAAGACCTAGAAGCCATTCCACTAGGCATGAACGCGAAAGGCGTACCACTGCAATTAAAAGACGTTGCTGATATTAATTTAGGCCCACAAATGCGTCGTGGCATTGTAGAGCTTAATGGCGAAGGTGAAACCGTTGGCGGTGTCGTGGTTATGCGTTTTGGCGCTAATGCCCAACAAACCATTGCTGGTGTAAAAGAAAAGTTGAAGAGTTTACAACAAGGTTTACCCGACGGTGTAGAAGTTGTTACCGTGTACGATCGTTCAGGCTTAATTGAGCGCGCGGTTGATAACTTATGGTCAAAGCTCATTGAAGAGTTAGCCGTGGTTGCCATTGTTTGTGTAGTTTTCCTCTTTCATGTTCGTTCTTCTATCGTTGCCGTAATTAGCTTACCGTTAGGTATTCTTATTTCATTTATCATCATGTATTTTCAAGGTATTAATGCCAATATTATGTCGCTGGGCGGCATTGCCATTGCCATTGGCGCGATGACCGATGGCGCTATCGTGATGATAGAAAATATGCATAAACATATGGAGAAAACACCTCTGACTGAGGAGAACCGATGGCAAATTGTTGCTAAATCAGCCTCTGAAGTTGGCCCAGCATTGTTTTTTAGTTTGCTGATCATCACGGTAAGCTTTATGCCGGTATTTATTTTAGAAGCACAAGAAGGCCGAATGTTCAGCCCACTTGCCTACACTAAAACTTATGCCATGGCAGCATCAGCAGGCTTAGCCATTACCTTAGTGCCGGTATTAATGGGTTACTTTATTCGCGGCAAAATTATTTCTGAGCGCAAAAATCCGGTCAACCGCGCGTTAATCGCCGCTTATATGCCGTTACTAAAAACCGTATTACGCTTTCCTAAAAGTACCTTGTTCGCAGCGCTAGTTGTGACCTTAATTGGCTTTTCACCACTAGATAAAATTGGCAGTGAATTTATTCCACCGCTTGATGAAGGTGACTTGATGTATATGCCAACCACCTATCCGGGTATTTCAGTGGGTAAAGCGCGAGAAATTTTACAGCAAACCGATAAGCTCATCCGCACCATTCCAGAAGTGAAAACCGTATTTGGCAAGGTCGGACGCGCTGAAACGGCAACAGATCCTGCGCCACTCACCATGATTGAAACCTTCATTCAATTTAAACCAGAAGCGCAATGGCGAGCAGGTGTAACCAAAGACACTATTCGCAAAGAATTAGACGCTATTGTTCGTTTTCCCGGTTTAACTAATGCTTGGGTCATGCCAATAAAAACTCGTATCGATATGCTAGCAACGGGCATTAAAACTCCTGTCGGCATAAAAATCGCGGGCAGTGATTTAAAAGTCATTCAAAATATTGGCTTAGATATAGAAAACATCCTTAAGGATCAAACGGGAACGGCGTCTGTTTACTCCGAACGCGTAGCAGGTGGGCGCTATATCAAAGTAGATATCAACCGTAATAAAGCCGCACGTTACGGTTTAAATATTGCCGATGTTCAACAAGTGGTAGCGACTGCTATTGGTGGCATGAACGTCACTCAAACGGTTGAAGGCTTAGAACGTTATCCGGTGAATTTACGCTACCCACAAGACTATCGTGATTCACCTGAGCAACTAAAATTACTGCCAATTGTTACGCCAGCAGGACAACGTATTTCGCTAGCAGATGTGGCCGATGTTTATGTTGAAGATGGACCGCCAAGCATCAAAAGCGAAAATGCCCGTATTAACGGTTGGAGCTTAATCGATATCGAAAATATTGATGTTGGTACTTACGTTGAACAAGCAAAAGAGCGCTTAGCACAAGAATTAGTATTACCCGCAGGTTACTCAATTACCTGGGCAGGACAGTACGAATATATGGAGCGTGCTAAAGCGAAACTTATTTACGTATTGCCGCTGACCTTAGCGATTATTATTATTTTGCTCTACCTGAACTTTCGCAATTTTGTTGAAGTCGCGATTATTATTGCCACGTTACCCTTAGCCATGATTGGCGGTATTTGGTTAATGTATCTTGAAGGTTTTAACTTTTCGGTGGCAGTTGGCGTTGGCTTTATTGCCTTAGCAGGGGTCGCCGTCGAAATTGGCGTCATCATGTTGGTATATTTAAACCAAGCTTTTAAAGAAACTATTGAGCAACATCAAACTAACAATATTCCTTTTACTATTAAGGAATTAACTCATGCTATTCTACAAGGCGCGGGCATGCGTGTGCGGCCTGTAATGATGACGGTAGCCACTGTTATTATTGGATTATTGCCGATATTATATGGCACAGGAACCGGTTCAGAAGTGATGAGTAGAATTGCAGCCCCGATGGTAGGCGGTATGGTTAGCGCAATTTTATTGACATTACTTGTGCTACCCGCTGTTTATCTGCTGTGGAGAAAGTCACAATTAAAACTGTAAGAAAGCCGCAAAAGCTATTTAAAATCAGCCATAAAGTACATAAATGGCTGATGTTATTTATTGGTGTGCAATTTGTTATTTGGTCTGTTACCGGTGCCTATATGGTCTTTTTCGATATTGACTATATTCACGGTGACAGCCTGATCATTAATCATCAAACAAAAATACAGCCCGAAAAATTAACATATCCAACACAAGCACTTTTTCAGCAATACCCACAGGCTGAAAATTTAAGTGTTGGCATGTTAATCAACCGCGAGGTTTATCGTTTTAACATTGATAAACAAAAGTTTATGGTTGATGCGAGCAACGGTACATTGCTATCACCAATAAATGAAAGCTCAGCCTTAACAGTGGCTAAGCACTTTTATGCTGACGATGGCGAAGTGATTAACGCGAAGTTAATCACCGAAAATCCACCTTTTGAATTAAGCTCAAGGCACTTGCCAGCTTGGCGCATTAACTTCGACAACTTTGGCTCACCTGCTTTATACATATCTGCTAATAGCGGCAAAGTAGTGACTAAACGTCATGAATTTTGGCGACTGTTTGACTGGATGTTCCGCTTTCATGTCATGGACTACGACGATGGCGAAAACGTTAGCAATTGGTTTTTATTTATAATCGCATTATTGGCACAATTCGCAGTATTAAGTGGTTTAGTGCTAACTTATTTTAAAGTAATAAAACCAGCATTCACCAACAATAAAAAGCGCGGTAACAGTGCAACTTTTAATGGGCAAGATAAGCCATTAAACAATGGCGGTGAATCATGATGTTCTGGACGAAAAAAATACATAAATGGGCATCTTTGTTGATAGGCTTACAATTATTAATTTGGGTATTCAGCGGCTTAGTATTCAATGTTATTGATCATAAAAAAGCCCGTGGTAATGCTTATCGCCAAGCACCTACAACTACTGAACATAGAGTAGCTGAAAAAGATTTACTGCCTGTTGAATCAATCTTAAAAGCCTACCCTGATACCGTAGAACTGACACAAACAAAACTGTTGGCAAAACCATATTACTTGCTGACACAAGAACAAGGTTTATATCGTCACTTTGCTAACCGTTATTTGTTGGTTAATGCACTGACGGGTGCATTAACCCAAGTTGATGAACAATTAGCAGCACGAATTGCAAAAGCCAGTTACAACGGCCCCGGTGAATTAACCTCAGCGACCTTATTAACGTCTAATATTACAGATTACCCGAAACAGAAAAATCCAACTTGGCAACTCAACTTTAATGACGATCTAGAAACCAGCGTTTATGTCGAACAAGGCTCAGGACGGTTAGTTGGTCATAGTAATAGCGATAAACGCTTTGCTGGCTTTTTCTTTATGCTGCACTTTATGGATTACGGCGATGAAGGTAGCTTTAACAACATTCAAATTATGCTGTTTGCGTTTGTTACTTTGTGGTTGGCACTTTCCGGTGGCATATGGACTGTGCATATGGTGAGAAATGGTCGGTATCGACTCAAGGCATCGCGGTAAATTCACTTCAATTTCATTTTAAAAGCACCTATTTCGGTGCTTTTAAAATACCCAATCCAAAACTAATTCATCCGTTCAAAGATTAGAGTTGGTGCAGTTATCAATCCAAGATAATCTAATAGTAAAATTAGATATTAACTAAGAACCTTTTCTTTTTTACTGATGGCAGCTGCTGAGACGGTTTGCTTGTTTAACAACCACAACAATAAAGCATAAATTAGCGCTATAGTGCCAAAAGCCCATTGCCAGTTTAGTAGAGCAAAAATCACAGCTCCTGCACCTATACCGACAATTCCTCCTAGTTTGATAGCGCTATGACTGATTCCAACTTGTTTACCAATCGCTTTCATCCCTCCCTGTGCGCTAAGTTGTGCTGATAATAAAGGTAAAATTGACGCCAGACACAATCCCCAAGCAAAACGTAAAGCCAACGCGGGATAAAAGCTGCTAACTTGGCTTTGTAATAACATAAGTATTAAAGATAAAAGGCAAGCAATCTGTATAAAATATTGTTTATATTGCTTGTTATTTAACTTATCAAAATAATAACCACTAAAAGGAGCTGCAATCAAAATGCCTAAACCTGTTGCAGCATATAATATACCGATCATCATGCTACCTTGGCCCAATATAGTCTCGCCATATAATGCATAAAAGCTTTGCGGTAATCGTTTTGCGACCTGGGCTAAGCAGATAGCAACCAGTAATACTAAAGGTGGCCATATAATGCTCGTTTGGTTAATGTCTGAATTATTCTTACAGAGTTTTTGCGGTGAACTGACGTTATTGTCCTCAGGTAACAAGCAGTATAAAACTAAAAAAAGCATACTGAATATAATAGCTGAACGGGTAAATAGTGCTGTCATTTCTAAACTTTCTAACCAATACCCGCCAGCTAGTGGCCCCAGTAAAGAACCTGCTGCCGTAGCTGCCTGAATTCGACTAAAAATTTGACCTCGATGTTCAATCGGACTCATTTTTACGGCATAACTTTGGGCTGCTGCAATGGTGCCAGCAGTAAGGCCTTGTCCAAACCTAATAAGCAAAATTAATATAGGATCTTTGACCCAAATTAATAGTAATTGACTTAATCCCAATGCAAATAAGGCACGTAACAACATAAGTTTATGGCCATATTTATCACCAATCCCTCCCCAAAATGGTGCACTAAACATGGCTGCAACTAAAGGTAATATATAGGCTAGGCCGCCCAAAATACTGGCCCATTGCTCGCTATTTTCTGCTAAGTAAGTTTGATTTAACTGTTTAAAATAAAGTGGCCAAAACGGGCCACTCATTTCCATCGTGGCCACAGTAAGTAATTGTATGAGCCATAAAAAATGTAAGCGACTACGCCAGTGTTGCAATAACATTATTAATCCTTGGCTAGTGGATTCTCGACGGAGAAGTATAGATAGTCATCAGTCGTTTGTAAGCGCATGCGCATTAACGCTTTCATTGGCCATGGATCATTTAAAAAGGCATTAATCTCCTGAGTTAACCAATTATTATCTAGCTGATTAGCAAGGGCGGAAGCGGTTTCATTAATTGCTGTTTTTACCACTTGCCAAGCTTGAGCTTCGTCATGTTGATAGTGACGGGTTAATGACTTGATAAACTCCGCCAACTGGCTAATAAACATGGCATGAACCAACCGGTTTCTGGCTTGTGCAGGATCTTCTGTTTGTAATCGATTGTCATGATGAAATTTCAGTGGTAAATCCATCGTTGAAAATTGCGGCAAATAAACTCTGAACGCGCCAAAATCACGAGTTATACTGCGTTTTATCCTTCCGTGTTGGTCACATATTAAAACAGTGTTTTGCTGATGCACTTCCAGCCCTATGCCTGTATGTAAATAAAAAGCTAACGGGCCTTGGCATAGTACGTTGCTATATTGAGCTAATAATCGCATAGCTGCAGACCAATCGCTATTTCCCTGATGTTGTAAAATGCTTAACCATAATGGTTGGCCTTGTGAATCTGGTGCTAACAAACTAGCCGCAGGGATCATTATTTCGCCGTCTTTAGCCAAATTACAAACATTTTGACGACAAATATAAGATAAATGACTAGCTACTTTGTCATCACTTTTATTTGGAGATTGATAATGTAAACCAATCTCTTCAGCTTGAAATGAAAAATACTCAGCAACTTGTGGTAGTTTTTGCAGCAATTGGCTCATTAATCGAGAAAACCTAGGCCCCATATGGGCTGAACGGGTTGATAACAAACGTTGAGCACTGGTCATTTTTATAGCCACGGGTACCTTGAGACAAGGAGCCTTATTTATTAATGGTAACATGCTGCGAAAACTTAGGGCTGGTAAGGTGGTAATAGTAACCTGTTCAAACAGTACTAATTTTTGTTGTTGCAGTTCATCATAAAATAAATGTGGTAAAGAGTGTTTTGCCTGCCACGGATGAACAGGTATTGGTAAATAGTCTTGTGCGTTAAGTTCAAGTTTTTCAAGTTGCTGCTGCCAAGCTTGCATTTGTTGTGGAAAATACATCTGCCAGTAAAGACGAATATCAGCCGAGGTTATCGCTTCTCCCTTAGCCGCACTATCAACTGACAGGTGATCTGTTTTCAGTGCACCCAAAATGAGTTTAACCTGAGCATTAAAGTCAGGAGAATAAGCCAATATTTGTGTCAGATTTAACTCTGGCTTACTGCGATCAGTCGGATGTGACGGATGCCCTACTGCAGCCCATTGTTCCAATAGTCCATAAGAGCTCGACGTATTAAGTTGAGAGACATAATGCCAAAAGTTTTGATTATGTTGATTTAGCTTTTGGCCCCACAATAATCGAAAGGCCATTGCCAGCGCTGTATTAAACCAGGTTTGTTGTAAATCTCTGCCAAATTCTGCTAATTTTTCAGAGTCAAATAACTTGGCTAATGGTGATATTAATTCAATACAAGAAATTGGTTGCGCCTGTTCCACACTTATTACTTGTTGCATACTGATGATTTCACTACTACTAAGACATTTTAATTCTTCAATGCGCCAAGTTTTCCGTTCTAAAGTTTTTCTAGGCAAGATGAGTAAATTGCCTTGTAATTGCATGATATTCTCACGCAACAATGAGTTTATCAGTTTGATGATGACTTGCTGGTGGGCTGAATCGAATTGGTCCATCACTAATGAGGAATGCAGGCCAACAACAGACAATGCCTGTTGTTGAGTAGCTTGCTCTAAAAAAGTGCTAAAAGCGTGCTTTTGCTGTGCTAAGGACGCTGCATAATCTAGGGTTAACATAGCTGAATCCTTATGCCACTGCGTCATTGATAAAGTTTGTTAAAACGTCATCTTTTACCGGAGCAATGATAGGGTTAACTAAAGGTACATAATCAGCTTGTTTGTCTGCATGCTTTTGAACTCTGATTAACAAATTTCCCTTATTAGGTAAATCTTCGCCATTTAATAAGGCGCTGATTTTTTCTTGTGCCTGTGGGTTGGGATGATCTTTAAGGTAATCATTAAGAATATCACCTAACTGAGCCCACAATTGTTTAGCTAATACCGGATCACCGCCAGAAATATAAAAAACACATTGGCATAAATTATTAATAAACAAGCAATAGGCAACACGCTTCCAGCCTTTGTCTGCACTATAAAATACAGCGTTACGTGCAGTAGTAGATAAGTGACTGATTTCACGTTTGACTTGGTGGCCTGCAATTAATTTTGTACCTTCCATATCGCGCATAAATATCTTGGTTGGAAAGCCATTTTGCAAACCAATAAGTACATTTTGTAAATGGGGCTCAAAAACCAGCCCGCGTTCAAAATAAGAAAATAGTACACTATGCGTTAATTGCTTTGCATAAGCACCAAACCATAATAATGCGGCATGATGGAAGCCTTTATCTGTATTACGAGCATATTGACCAACTAGGCTGCGAGCGCGATTGGGCCCAAAGGGATTTTCAGAAAATAAAGCTCCTGCGACCTTTGGCTGATATAAGTGCAACTGAAAGTCAGAAAAATTTTTACGAAATATCATGGCGAAAGCTTCTTGCACTATTTTATTATCTTCAGCACTTTCTAAGTTTAGATTAACAGTAATATATGCTGGTTCTTGTAATAAAATTAGATCAGGAAATTTTTCTTTGAGTATTTGTTCTTTACTTAAAATATCACTAAGAGCAATGGCGGTATCTAATTCATAAATCGCATTTTTACGCAAGCAGTTAGTTAATCTGACATGTAATGAACCTTTATAAAAATAGTTGCTATGAGGGCTATATAAAGTTCGTACAGAAGAGGTAGCATAAAAAGTTTGCCCTAAACAGCCAAGATCTCTTATTACTCCAGATTCAACTAACCTTTTAAGCTGAGGTAACTGCAAAATATATTGCGCCTGCCATGGGTGGCACGGAATGGCCTGTTCGTTGCCAGTTAATTCTAATTCGCCTGGTAAATCAGCATTAATAATATCCTCGGCGCAAATATCTGCTAAGCCCTTTTGCTGAATCAGTTCAGATGGTATAGCAAAATAGTGCAACTGAAAGCCATTACCAAACTCTGGTGAATATTGTCGTAATTGAGCGTCGGAAAAGCCTATTCTTGCTTTAGGAGCAGGATGAAAAGCATGACCAAGCGCCATTTGCTGCTCACTACTTAAATAATCTTGGCTAACTGAAGCCATACGTTGGCAGACGGGGGCTGAGCTCAATAACTTGTACAAAAACTCTCTGCTATTGGCGATTTGGTCTATTAATTCATGGTTAAAAGGTTGTTGAAAGTGAAGGCATAATTCTCGTGTAAAAAGAGCGATTAAATTACTACTAATAGTTTTCACTGGGCTTGCTCCAAGATAGCAAGCAGACAAATAACGTAGGTTAATTTGTGGGTTGTTATTATCAACCAATATTAAGACTTGTTGCTGTTGTAAAGGTAAGCGTATTTTTAAAACATAACCGGCACATTTAACCCATTGTTGACGTAGAGATAATGGCCAGTGCTTTAGATCAGGTTGCTGAGTAAAACTAATATGTTGTTGCGGTCTAGCATGCTCACGTAAATAACAGTTCAAAAAACTTTGCAAAGTAAAATAATCTGCTTTATCAGCAACTGTGGTCAAATTTGTAATTGTCATAAACTACTCCCTAATAACTAAATTGATGTTTCAGAATTTCCGTATAATACTGAAACTATTTAAAAAATTTTCTTGCCCATTTGTAGGTGCTATTTGCTATAACACTGAATAAAGTAAATAGTGAAACATCACACCAACGCATTTGCGAATCATTATCATTTAGATCTAAGTATAATTACAAGTAATAAATATTATTTTTTCATTATTTATTTTGTCAAAATACAGAACAAAATTTGTTCTGTATTCTTAAGGTGTTAACTTAACGTCTGTAGAGGAAGTACGTCTTCACCTAGTGGTGATTGTGAAGTTAGGCTTTAAAGGAGGAATTGATTTTATCTTGCTTCTTCGTGTTCTTTTAATAAACAACCAAAGCCCGGTTATGGCAAAAGCTCCTGGTAGCAAGGCGAGCAGTAGCCAAAAAACCTTAAGACCAACACCGAAAAAATCTCCGGTATGAAACGCATACTTAAAATTCCAAATCCGCGTAGCTAAATTGGCCTTGCTGGCATCGTAGGTTTTAATCACTTCGGCAGTATATGGATTTACCGATACCCAACTAAAAGCAAAGTACTCACCAGGCATTTTAACTCTAAGTTTTAAGCCTTGACCGCTAATCGGTAAGTAAATTCGATACAACTGGCCTTGTCCCATACTCTGTATTCCACGACTCAACGCAAGGTCTAGCTGTAGCGGTTTTTTAAACTCAGAGGCAATAACAGGAGAGTTATAGTGCACTACGGATTCAGCGACCAATGTTTCGATTATCATCTTTGTTTGGCTTTGCCAGTGAAAAGCTATCCCTGAAAAAGCGATAAGCAATAAAGGAATAAAGGTAAACACGCCTATTACTGTGTGTAATTGATAATATCTTACCCTTGGCTTGGCCTTAATGTTTATCTTCAAGCGTTGCAAACGATTCTTTGGTTTAAACCAAAGCCATAATCCCAATACCATTTCGACAATGAATAACAAACTAGCTATTGATACCAATGCTTTAAGAGGTTTTTCCCCTGTGTCATCGCTCAGCAATAACCAGCGGTGCCATGCCATCACAAAGCCATAAAAGCTATCTTGCTTAGCATAGCGGTGAAGAATTTCACCGTTAAAAGGATTAACATTAATATACTGGCCACTATCTAATTGAAATTGCCATGCCTTATCTTTTTGCGGTTGCAATTGGACTTGTTTTACTGTCTTTTCGCTACCTTCTTCAACTATAGCCACTAAGCTAGACAAAGGCAGAAAAGTGGCACCAGGCGACACCTGCCAATGAGCAGGTTGCACCTGATACTGAATTTCTTTACCAAAAACCAACAGTGCCCCAGAAATACCCAGGTTAACTAAAAAGAAAACCAAAAATATTGCTAGGCATAGATGAATACGCCTTAACCAGCGCTTAAACACTGAATATCATCCAGCCACCATTGGCAAAAGGAACGTCATACTGCTATTAATTGCTTGAGGCATTAAAAGTTATAAGTCAGTCCTAAGTTCACTGTGCGCCCTTTTCCTTTAACATTCCAGCCAGAAAAGGTATGTGATTGTGCAATGTGTGAGTAATAGTCGCTGTTAAACAGGTTTTCGATACCAGCTGATAATTTTATTGCATCATTAATGGTGTAACTGCCTGAAGCATTAACCACGTTATATGACGATACTGGTGCTTTTCTTCCACTATATTTACCGTTTGTTGCGACAAAACGGTTGCGACTTTGTATGCCGGTATAATTCATTGCAAGACGCAAGTTTTCACTCGCCTGATAATTAATATAAGCGGTGATTTTAGGCGGACTGATTGAGCCACCATCAAGGTAAGTATCATTTTCTTTATTTTTACCCTCTAACCAACTGTAGCTAAGACCAGCGTCTAATGCATCGGTCAAAGTAACATCAATCGCGGCTTCATAACCCCATATTTTTTGCGGTGCTCGCTCTAACCGATAAGTCCCGGTTAAAGGGTCTTCAGCCATGTTACCACCATAGTTATTGGTTGAATAAAAGGTGGCCATTTCAAAGCGAATATTCTCATACACACTACTAAAGCCAATTTCTGAGTTTTTAACAATTGAAGCTTCTGTATCTATTTTATTTAACTCCGTGAATTGAGCATTGCGTAATAAACTACCGACATTGGCGATATCAAAACCTTCAGAGTAACTAATGAAAGGACTAAAAATCTCGTTATTACTATAACGTAAACCAATATTGTAAGTGGTTGCATCATACTCAAGTGTGCCACCTGATACTGACACCGGCACAGTACATTCTTTACCCGTCTTACAAATCATCAAGGTATTAAAATCGTTAACACCTATTTCAATTGCTTCTCGGCGCACACCCGCTTTAACAACCCAATTTTCGTCAAAAATTACTTTTGTTTGTAAATAACCCGCAATATTATCCATGTCCATTTCAGGAGTCCACATACGACCATCTACTAGTGGCTGGGCAGTTTTGTCGTTTAACACATCAACACCATAAATCAACGTAGTTTCAATATCGTCGAAGTCAAAAACACTGTTAAAGTTCAACCGTAAACCCGTTTTTTCTGACGTGATCATCGACTGACCACCGACTAAACCTAAGCCTTCATCTTTAAATTTCGTGGAATAAAAGAATACGTTTTCAATTTTTTGCCAGTAGGCATCGGCGGTGAAGTCAGTGTTAGTAAAAACTTCCATATCACGATATTGTAATTTTGTATTATGGCTTCCTCGTGGACCTTGCGGATCACCAGGCACTTCAATATTGTTTACATTTTTAATTGCATGGCTTTTTATGCCAGCATTAACATTACTTTCTACCGCAATATAGTCGGTATCTTGCTGCCCTTCAAAGTAGTTATAACTAAATTGAAATGAACGTAAATCATCAACATAATAATTGAATTTGGTAAATAGATTGTCTGATTTAAAATCAGATAAACCGTAGGTTAAACCGAGAGCATCGCCTTCTGAATCGCGTATTACGCCATTTTCATCACTAACTAAACTTAGTACATAGTCAAATTTCCCTAACGTGCCGTCTATTGCTACATCAAGGCGTCGACCGACGCTGTCTTCGAACTTAACTGCTGAAAAGTTACTGCTAATTCCTACCCGCCCTGATAATGCTTTTTCACTATTTGCATTTTTGGTGATGTAGTTAACAATACCGCCAGCAGCACCATTGCCATATATTGACGTTGCGCCTTTAATGACTTCAATACGTTCGATAACACTAGGATCTAATGATCGAATACCTAACTTACCATTACGTAAAGGGGTTGACTGTGGTACACCATCTATCATTATTAAGGCATTTCGTCCTCGTAATGTTTGCCCTGAGTTGGTGTTAGTACCCGTATTTGCTGCCGCCATGCCCGGTACATGAATCGCTAACATAGTTTGCAACTCAGCCGAAGTTAGCATGTCTTGCGCTATGGTTTGACTATTAATAACTGAAACCGATGCTGGCACTTCGTCTATGCTTTCTTGCATACGACTGCCGGTAACAATAACGTGTTCAATGTCCTGAGTATTGTTTGATGCGGATGTATCTTGGGCATTAGCTGCCATAGTTGCACAAACTGAAAGAGCGATGAGAGAGTAGCTTTTATAATTCACTAACTAAATCCTTTATAAATGAATGATTAAATAACGCTGTATTTTTCGTGAATGATAATGATTTTTATTTACATTGCAATAATTTAATTAATTCTATTGAAAATAAATGCTCGACATTAATTTTTATCATTAATGAGCCTTTCATTTATTGGGGGATATGTTTGACTGCTGTGGCTTAGTATTTAATGTTGTTGAACATAATAAAACTCGTGCTAATACTCTGTTATCTACTGGCACAATAATAAGACTTATAGTCGTCTTGTGGTTGGTACTTTCAGGGGGAATGTGGACGGTTTAAATGCTAAGTAAAGGTCGGTGTAAATTTGCTAGTAAATTTAATGCCCTGATAGATTGAGTTACTCACCATAATTCAATCTATCAGGGCATTTCATTAAAGGTCATTCAGTAAAGTGTTGTGTAAGCTGCGTATTCTCTAAAAGTGTTAGTGTATGTCGTTGAGACTCTGGATTTGCGATAACAATGCCATCGTACTCTTCAGGGTCATCACCTATCGCGCTACATGAAAAGGCAACGGTATATTCACCAGCCATTAAATGGGCAAAATTATAAAAATAACGATTTTGCTCACTATCTAAACTAACATTGGTTGATGCAATAGGTTTTACCGCATCAACAGGTAGCGTGTTTTTTACAATATCAACATCATACTCATCAACCATGGTTTCATTATTAGCAAAGTTATGTTGATAAAGGTAAACCACTTTGCCGTGATCGGTGTCATCCTGAAAAACGCCTTCACAGCCCTCGCCTGCTGTTAGCAAGTTTACATCAACATCACCAAGTAACATGCTGTCAGTCATCGCATCAACAATTCTAACGCCATGAGGTTTGAGATTATATGACGCACCATTCGCAGTACTGACCAAAGAAGAGCGTAAGTTAAATTCTATGGTGTAGCTTTGTTCTGCAACATTAGTAACACTAAATTCACCTAATTTAAGCTTATTGCTAGGAGTTTTCAGTGGCTTTCTGCCATCTTGATCAATCACCCAACAAAACTCAGTACTACCATTTTGATTCTGCGGACAGCCAGAAGTATTTAGAATTAAATGGCTATAGTCCCCCTCAGCAATACTCGTATTAGCAATAAGTAACTTTTCATCACCATTTTGATACTGCATCAAATCAATGGTTATTGTGCTCGCATTACCTTCACTATCAAGCACAGGTAACAAAATTCCTGAGTCATCATCTTGATTATCATTAGCCGACTTTAGAGTTATTGAGTCGAAGGTAACATTAACCGAGGTAACAGAATCTAAAGGCGCATCAGAAATTGAAAATGAAACAACAGGATCAACTGCAGGGGTAGGTGTTGGCATGGGCGTTATGTCAGGCGTTTCGCTAGAACCGCTACTAGAACCTCCACAAGCCGACAATGCACAGCAGATTAGACAAACAAGCACAGTATTAAAATTATTCATCAATATTCCTAATAACTAAACCACGCCTAAATTATAGCAGTCATTTTATTTAGTACTTGCGAGGTAATGTACGGCGCAGAAAGTTGAGGACAGCTTCAATATTAATATTCAAATGATGTTATTTTTTGTCACTTTAAAATGATGGCTAAATTAGCGGTAATTGTATGAAAATGTAAACTTGCACTAAATTTTAACAACCACCAAAAACAAAAAAACACCAATCATTACAATTGATGTTTTCTAAAGTTAAAAGTAGTTTAACGATTAAGACTTTTTCTTAAATCTACGTGATGCTAAGCCCATTACTCCTAATGCGAAAATGGCAAGTGTTGATGGTTCAGGAACTTGACTTACATTTCTAACATCAGCATTCAATGCGTTAAGCAACCATGTACCACTTGTACTGCTACTTGCAGGGAAACTATCAGCCCAATCTAAACTATTGATAAAAGCATAACCAGCACCAACTTGACCACCTATTATAACCGGAATATCTCCAGGTCTTGTTGCTAGAATATCTACATCATTGCCAACATTATTTATAGTCCAATCAAATTCAGTACGCGCGCCATCGCTGTATGGGTTTGATAAGCCGTTACCTAACCCCATAGACAATGCAAGGGCAGATTGCGTAATAAGAGTATTACTCCCAATCGACTGAATTCCTACGCCATCTGCATCAAGCATATTGGCTACGTCTAATGCCCACTCCGCAGCTCTCCATTCTGTGATGTAAAGACCACCACCTAAAACAAAGTTAAGTAAGTCACTATTTCCATCAGCACGTAAACCAATAACAGCATCTAAACCATTCAACTGGCCGGCATCTATTGAGCCACCAAAGTTTGTTGCGGTATGTCCATTAGCATTTAAAAAGCTAACTATATTTGAATTACTATTCGAACCAAATACACCTATTAGTCCGGCATTGGCGACGTTAACCAAGCAACTTACAGATAAAATAATTCCCGTTATTGTTGTTTTTAATACTTTTAAAGACATTTAACTTCCTATTTAATAAAATTTAACTGCTAATTGTAAAAAGAATAATTCACTAGAATTTAGCACTTTAAAAGCAACAACTAGACCAAAAAATAAATACATATATTTTTCAGTCAATTAGAATATCCCTTCAGTTTAAAAATAGTGCATTTGTAAAATAAATCGACAAAAAGAAGCCGCAAGCAATTGAATTATTAGCATATTATTTCTACCCAAATCACTAAATAAGTTTCAATGGGCTAAAATTTAACCAAAGCACACCTTAATATACTATTTCACCAACCAATTCTCTTTAAAAATGCTAACCAAAGAAAATAACTACACCACCGCACCTTGGTTACTAAGCGCAGATAAACTGCAATATACCGGAACTTATCATCACCCACTTGCTGGAAATATTGATATTGTGGTCAGCAATAAGCAATTTTTCTTACAATGGGGTAACTTGCACTCATCGGCGACCCCCTTTAGAGAAAAAGATCAAATGCGAGTTAAGTTTCGACCGACTTCTGGACAATACATTCAGTTCGAAATGTTCGAAAATCAACCTACTGGCTTAATTTATGACGGGCTTACTTTCGTTAAAACGAAAATATTGAAGCAGTAAATCATTAGTTACTAATAAGCAAACCTAATGAGTAGAAGTAACCACTTGAGAATAATACAAATATCTTAGTTTACTGCTTTGAAAGTTTCTGTATCATTACTGCTCAACTTTATTGGTTCAAGTATCAGTAAAGTATTTTTAGCGAGAAGGACTCTCATGCGATTTATCTACTCATTTTTAATATTGGTTTTAATGGTAACTAACTCTGTCAACGTTTTTGCTGAAATGTTGCCGTCAGTCAAAAAAGCGCTAGATCTACAGCTAGTCAAAAATAGTGAACGATATGGTGTTGTCGGCCAATCGGTTGTGATACTTAAAAATCATCAACCTTTATATAGAGGACACCACGGTTTTGCTAATGTCGAATTAGATGTCGCCATTAACAATAAGCACCTTTTTCCAAGTTACTCCGTCACTAAGTTATTCACCAGTGTATTGCTCATGCAACAAGTTGAAAATGGTAATTTGGCACTAATCGATTCGGTACGTAAATATTTACCTTATCTTCCTGTCAGATGGCAAACAGTCACCCTAGAACACTTATTAAGCCATACATCTGGCGTCCCGCGTTATTTTGATACCGCGATGAAAAACAATCATTTTTTAGCTGATAAAAAGTCAGTTTTCTTATCTCTTGTTGATCAACCAGAGCATTTTAAAATTGGCACCAGAAATAGCTACAACAATACAAACTTTTTAATGCTGTCTGCAATTTTAGAAACGGTAAGCAACAAAACATATCAGCAGCTTGTTCAAGACGTCATTGTTAACCCTTTAGCATTAAAAAATACTGGTCATGCAAGTGCCAAAGCCATCATTAAAAATATGGTAACAAGCTACCAAGGTAATAATGGTAGCATCAAAAGAAACATTGATATCGACTGGCCACAATACACCTTTTCCCACTCAGCTTTGTACTCAACACCTGATGACTTAACAACGTTTCTTACCGCCTTAGTAATAGGCAAGTTTGTTAGCGAGAAAACTTTGCAGCAGTTATGGCAACCGATGCAGCTAACCAATGGCAAAGATGGTCGTTATGCCTTTGGCTTTGAATACTCGCTTGAGGATGGCTACACACATGTCGGGCATGATGGTGGTAATAGAGTCAAATTACGTCACTATTTTAAACCAGACAACCCTACTGATAATTACACCATCGCATATGTCACCAATGGCAATGCCTTTAGTGTTTGGACTGATGTTTTAGCAGAAAGTGTAATGTCAATTGTTGCACCCGAAAAATTTAAATTAGCCGCACTTAAAGAACAATTTATCAGCGCCGTTTTTGAAAACAATCTCGACAGTCTCAACGATATATTCAATAGCTTATCTACCGTTTTTAAGGGTGATTCATCATCAATAGAACGCTTCATGCTTTATCGTGCTTATGCGCTTAAATATGGCAGCGGTGCGAAATCATCAATACCTGCTTTTGAGTTTTTGACCTCTAAATATCCAAACTCAGTTAATGCACGAGAAAGCTTAGCGGATACTTGGGTTGATGTAGGTAATAAAAGTAAAGCAATTGAAAGCTACCGTTTGGTGCTAAAGATGTCTGCTACATCGAAAAGATCTCAGGAAAAAATTGCACTGCTTGAAAGCGGAAATAAAACATAGCAGATATGAGTAATTCTAAGCCAGAAAAAATAAATTTAAAAGCTAACCTCTAAGTAATCATAGTTCACCCAATCTCGGCACTCTATGCGCATTTAAAGCGTTAATGTGCTGCTCTAATCCTTATCTTTTCTAATAAATAGGCTGCTTGAACGATCAGTGTAATGCTTTGTAATGTTGGTTTTGTACAAAAGTTCGTATAGTTCCTTTTTTTTACATATTGGCTTGCATGACTTAGCGTTGTGCGGAGTTAAAGTTAACCGAAAAGCGTTTTAATAGCCTTTAAAATTGAGCTAAGAAGGATTTATGGCAACTAAAAATAAAATTAGAAAAGAAAAGCTATCCATTTACTTAATGCGAGATGGAAATAAACTCGACTCAGATGTTATTAAACTGGAGAATGCCAAATCTCCTATTGAAATTAATCTACCTGACACTGATTTTGCACGTCTATATATAAAAAAACAGCTTCCCAAGAATGCACCTCCTTGGTCTAAATTATTCACCTCTGACCATCAAGTAGATATTGCTGAATTCGGTATGTCTTCGAGTGTGGGTGCTGTTTTTATCATAAAAACTTGTGGTTCAACTTTTATACTATCATTCGGAACTGGATTTCACCTTTTAAAGTCAGAATCTATAGAGCGTGATTTCGGACTAAAAGTTACATTAAATTCGGTAGATCCTGATAAATTAAGAAGCTTAGACAAAGCTAGTTATGATCATAACCCATTAAACTCAAGAACCCAAAGCACCATGGATGTTAATGTATTTAATCTACATTTAGATTCTGAAATGGAGATGCTTTACGCTGTAACAGGAACATCTTTAGTGGAAGAGTTTGGCAGTAATGTGACAGGTCGAGATGCTCTCACTATTGCCGTCGAAGCTAATTTATCGGACATACCTGCAATATTATCAGAATCAATCAAGCGGTACCGCTCAAAATTACTAGATAAATTTAGTTGGGTAGAAAATATAAATCGAGTTAGAGATTTTGATGAAATTGAAATACTTGATATGGAGCTAGAGCAACACTTGAGCAAAAACAAGTACGATAATTTTTGGTTGGGTGAACCAGAAATTGTAGATTGGGAAACTCAAATAGGCTATTCATTTGACATGTACCCAAAAACTCTTCGTCATGTTGTCCTTTCATTTGACGATTATATCAAATATTTAAACGGAATTTCTCCAACCGTTGCAATGATGAAAAATAATGTCGTTCATGTAAATAATAATGAGTACCAATCAGTAAAAAGTTGGCCTGTATATCGTTGCTTGTATGCAGAAATTTCATGTGGTTTAGATAATTATATATTGAGGAATGGAGTTTGGTACAAAATTAACCGTGACTTTGTCTCTGCGGTTGATAGCTACTTAAGTGACCTTGATATTCATGAATTTGAGTTTCCAATTTATTCTCATGATGACGAAGGCGATTACAATAAATATGTGTATGAAACAGAAAATAATTTTTGTTTGATGGATAAAAAAAATATTCAGATTGGGGGAGTTTACGATAAATTAGAACACTGCGACTTAATACTGAATGGTAATGAGTTTGTTCATGTAAAACTTTATCGTAGCTCTAGTACATTAAGTCATCTTTTTTCTCAAGGCTTTGTAGCCGCAGAAGCATTCATTAAAGACTCTGAATATAGAGAAAAGTTAAACCCAAAATTACCGGTATCAATCAAACTAAAAAATCCATCACTTAGACCAAACCCAAATTCTTATAAAGTTGTTTATGCTATTGCTACTAAAAAAAACATCCCCTTAGAACTGCCTTTTTTCTCAAAGGTAACATTAAAAAATTCTTTAAAAACATTGAGAGCGCTAAATTACAATATAGCTCTCGCCAAAATAGACGTTGACCCTGTATGGCTAAAAACCAAAAAATGTAAGCCCCAAAAAAAACTAAGCGTAAATACAAACAGTTAGTTACCCTTATTTGCACATTATTTCTATCCGCTTATACCCCGTTTTAGCTACTCAAAGTGGTTTAGACATTATTTAAATTAACTATAGGAAAATATTAGTGAAGTCACAGCTAGAAAACTTGTACAGAAGATCTGGAATTACAAAAGAAAGTTGCTTTCAAGCGACAAGGAGACTAGAACGGCATAACAGCCTATCTTTATGGTCTCTAACAATTTTAGCTTTTGTTCTTATCGTTATATCTCTATTAACTCAATTATATGTAAGCAATAAATTTATTACGGAATATGATCGCTTTCTTGGTTTTGCCATCACTGCTATATCAATATTCGCTATGGTAATTGCAGTTGTAGTACAAAAAAGTAACTTTTCTTTAAAAGCTGACAAATTTAGAAGACAAGCAATGGAAATTAATGAGCTTCGCCTTTCATTTAAGCATTTGATAGACATAGATAACTCGCTTGACGATAAGAAAAATTTATATGAAAGTAAAAGTAGCAAATATTCACAAATACTTAATAGAAACTTAGTTCATGATCAAATTGATTTTTATGTATCCAGCACCAAAGGTGTTGAACATAAATATTACTCAATTAAAATGTTAGTCACTGAATTTTTAGGGTATCTGTTAACAATTATCGTATCAATTTCACTTCTATCATGGGCTTGTTTTAATACATACTTAGCTACTATTTAAATAGTTAATAAAAGTACGCACTACATTACTCATTTAAATAACAGCCAGCTTTTGGTCAATATGATTCAATGCTGGCCTTATTTTCAGACTGCAATCACTGCTCTAAATTAAACTCAAACTCAATTTCCAAAAACTTGTCACCACCCGCTTCTTCAGGGTAACGCCATAGGCTTAATGCTTTTTTAGCTGAAAGCTCTAGTGCTCGGTCACTATGCTTATTCATTCCACTAACATCAATAACTTTGCCTGAATATGAAATACGATATTGCAGTTTAACCTTGCCAGATTTTCGTGAATAAAGTGCCGATTTTGGATATTCCGGCATCACTTTATGTGTCGGTTTTATATTAAGCGCAGGTTGACTAAATGTTGGTACATTAACGTCATTAGCGGTAGGAATATTCATTGCTAATGTTGGCTTAGCAATCGCTTTAGTTGGTGTAGCAACTTCACTAGTTGCTTTAGGCGCATTACTTTCTGGTTTAGGTGGTAATGGTGGCGTTGGTGGCGGTAGCACTAACTCTTCGGGTTTTACTTCGGTAATCTCAACTATACGCACTGAATGTTGTTTGTATTGCTCACTAGTACCATGTGCATCGCCATGCGAAGGTGGTTCAGCAAAGTTGGTGATGACGGCCATGATACCAAACGAGGCAGCACCACCGGCGACTAATAACGCCAACATGTGCCAAGGTGAACGAGGTGAGTTTGTTGGCTTAGTTGCACCGGTTAAATCAACCGTTGGCGCGTCGGTTTGTTGTTTGCTTTGCTGATAAAGGTTCGAGAGTTCTTTATCAAATTTATCCACGCTCATGATGATGTTCCTAACAAATGACTTAAATTATTTCGGGCGTAACGTAAACGGCTTTTTACCGTTTCAAAACTGTCGTTAGTTAATTCGGCAATTTCATTCAACGAAAAACCTTCTTGCTGAAAAATAAACGCTTCACGTTGTAGAAAAGGTAATTGTCCAAGTGCAGCATTGAACTGCGTTAATCTATCAGCTTCTTGCAGTGACTTTTCCAAGTTAACTGTCAGCATTTTATTTTCATCTAGTAACTGACTTTGCCATTTTTGTTGACGGCGAAATTCGTCAATTAAGGTATTACGGGCAATGGTGAATAACCAGCTTTTCACATTACTTTGTGGTTTACTTTGTTGTTGGCTAGCACTATGGCTTTTCATAACTTTTAACCAAGTTGTTTGTACCACGTCTTCAGCTAACTCTTTATTCGATTGGCTCAATAAATAGTGATAAATCGACAAATTAAATTGCTCAACTAGCAAAGACAAGTACTTGTTTTTGCCAGTTGAGATATAGTTTGCCAGCAACTTTTCTGGGCTAGTGGTGGGGTTATACCAGCCTTTGATCATTGACGGTAACTGCAAATTTTCATCCTAATTGTACTGATAGTATGCTGAGTTAAACTGAAGCACGTTGAGCATAGTTTAACTAAGTTGAGCTTTGTTGGTTCATGTTGAAATCAAGTTGTACGGTTAAACCTTTTTGCACCATAGTTTTACCATCTTCTGATTTCGCACGATACTTCCATTTTCTTAACGCTTGCCTAGCGGCTTTATTAAATACACGCTTTGGCTCTGCGTCAATCACTTCTATGTTAGTTACACCGCCAATCTCGTTGATATCAAAACGTAACTTCACCCAACCTTCAACACCATCACGAGCTGCACCAGTTGGGTACTTAGGGTTAATACGCACAACGGGGCGAGCATCACTATCACGACTGCCTCCCCCCATAGTTAAACTAGGTCCAGCACTAGCAATTTGAACTACTGGGTTACCGTAATCAAACTCACCATCAACACTGGTTTCTGTTGGCGCTTCAAAGGTTCTCGGCATAGGCTTAGGCGCTGGTGGCGGATTGTTTTGAAAAGGTTTTCTTACCTCTGCTGGGCGCTCGTCAGGAATTTGAGCAAATTCAACAACTATAGTCGGTTCCGCTTCTGCTGGTACTACTTGGTCGTTGTTAACCAAAAATGCCATAAAAGCAAATAAGCCAAATGTAGTTGCACCCGCAATAGATGTTATCGTTAATATTCTTTTCATAGTCGTTCCTCAATGTTCAATAGTATTTGATTAAAAGAGGTGTGATCACACGTTAAGTCAGTGGCCAATTCCTGTCTTACTATTAAAACGATGAGGAACTATAAAAGGGGTTAAATTAATTTAATTTAATTTAAATTTTTAAGATATTTTAATGTCTATGATGAACGGTACACAACTTCTATTTAGACTCAAGTTTCTGCTCCATTAAACTCGTTAACTCAAGCAATAATGCCTGAAGCTGTTGAGTAAGAATTTCAGCTTTTTCTTGCGCTTTTGCGCTGTCGTCAGCCCTTAATGCTTGAATTTCTTTTTGAAGTTCTTTTATTTTTTCTTTCACTTCTTCAATACGAAGCTCTAGCTTTTCTTCAGCTGACAATGGCTCTTTTTCTGTTTTTGATGAATTAAGTTTTGTACCATCAAATCTGAGTGGTTCATTAGCGTTTTTCTTATCTGTCGACTCACTTTCTGCTTGCTTAGTATCTGCAGAATTTTTATCTTTTGCTGCTTGGGAAATAGAAACATGCACACCTGGTTGAGCTTCTTCGATCTTTTTAACAGTGCTATTTACAACATTGCGCATTGGCGGTGTTGGCGCAGAAATATTAATTTCACCTGATGATAAAATTTTCATATGTAATCCTTTAACTATGATGATAATTTTTTATCGGCAAGCATAGCGATTACTGAAGTATTGAGCCAATGGCTGCCATCTAACAATCGTTCTTTGCATACATTACTTGAATTTGAGTTAACAGTGGTTACACTAGTTGCCCGATTTATTATCTAGAATGATGTAATGAAAAAATTAATTACCCTTTGCACAGTCGCACTAGCTTTTTTAAGCGCAACAACTTTTGCTGAAACGTTAAAAGTTGCTTCATGGAATATCGCTTGGTTAGGTTCGCACGAATACAATAAACGCAGCGATGCTGATTATAAAGAGCTTGCTCGCTACGCTACACAGTTAGATGCTGATGTTATTGCTATGCAAGAAGTTGAAAGCGCCGAGTGGGCTAGAAAAATTTTAGGTGATGATTATGAATTCTTTTTCACCACTAAAGATTGGGTACAACGCGTTGGCGTTGCGGTAAGAAAAAACAGCGGTTATAAAGCTAAAGGTATTGAATACGTTGAACTTGATCAAGGATTGGCTCGTCGTGGCATGGACGTTACCTTAACTAAAGACGGTAAAAGCGTACGCTTATTAGCTGTGCATATGAAATCAGGTTGTTTTGATAAAGCCTTAGACCAAGCCAGCATTGCTAAAATGCCAAGCAGCAATAAAAAAGAAGAATATGCTAAAACGGCCTGTGCTGAGCTAGCAAAGCAAGCAGTTCCATTAGAAGCTTGGATTGATGCCCGCGCTAAAGAAGGCGTACCATTTATGTTACTTGGCGACTTTAACCGTCGCTTTGTTCGTGATATTGCTTTAAATCACACTGAAATTCAGGGTTTATGGCAGGCAATTGATGATGAAGGTGCAGAAGCACTTTGGGCGCCTACCATTAACGCTGAGTCAGGATGTTGGGGCGGATATTACAAAGACTATATCGACCATATCGTTTTTGACCCGAAAGCAAAAGCTCGTTATGTAGAAAACTCGTTTGAGCAATTAGTATTCGAGCAAAAATATAGCCGAGAAATAAGCCAAACGCTTAGCGATCACTGCCCTATTTCGGTAGAATTAGCGCTGTAGTTTTAACGTTATAATTTAAATAGAAAAGCCCATTATTAAACACTAATAATGGGCTTTTGTTTTTTACAAACAGCAAATTTGAAACTAGTCTCGCCAATAGTTATTAGCGGCAGACACAGTTTGAAAATTAGTTGCGATAACTTGTGAAGAGGCAATTAAGTTTTCTGAGTTTTCGCTATAATCTGGCCTAAGTTTACTTCTTACCGCATCTGACGGTTGGGTATATGAATACCAAGTTGACCAATTAATTAATCAACTTAAAGCTACATTAGCGAGCTTAGAACAAATAAAATAAGTCAAATTATAGTTTTTCTATATTTTAATTATTTTGAGCCGTTATCAGATTGCTAATGAGCTCACAAAGTGCGAGTTTAAAAGCTTTATACGCTGCGTTACTAATTTTAACAATGGAATAACCATTCTTTGCAATCAGTGCCTTGCCTCTAAACCTTTTAATTCTCGTTAAGTGATTAATTAATTGAACAATTTGGTATATGCCCCATTCTCGATAATTTAATAGCTAGTTCGTAACCTTCTTGTGGTGTTTCCGTTATTAAACTTGTTAACCATTGCTCTGACATAATTCATTCCTCATTTTTATTAAATTACAGCCTAAAAACCCGTAAAGCAGCCACTTAGCGCACTTTCATTTAATATAAATTGAAAAGAATGAGTGCTAATTATTCACTGCTAGGGTTAACAAGCTGATGACAAATTTCAATAACCGTTTCCGCTTGTTCTTTTGACAACTTACTCATACAAAAAGCTTGTTCAGTAATTTTTGAACTCTGCTGCGATAACAATTTACCGGCATCAGTTAGTGCGATATTTTTTTGTCGCTCATTACCCGCTAGCGTTTGGCGTTCAATTAACTCTTTTTGCTCTAAACGCTTTAAGAGCGGAGTCATGGTTGCTTTACTAAGTTTGGCACTTTTTGCCAATTCACTAATTGAAATATTATCTTTTTCCCACAACGCCATCAGTACGATGAACTGCGTATACGTTAAGTCTAGTGGCTCTAATAATGGTCGATAAATACTGGTTAGGTGATTCGACGCTGAATACAACGCAAAGCATAGTTGTTCATTTAATTTGGCAACAGACAAAAAACTCTCCTACTTCAAAATAGATATAGATATAGATATAGATAAAAACACTGTCAATTTTGCCTGCATATTATTTAATTAACAACTATTCGTTGACTAACAGTTCGTGCACGTACAATAATATAAAACCTACAACAACTCAAGAGTAACGAAAATGATAAATTCAAAACTGATCACCTTAGCTTTGTTATTGGCAGCAGCACCTTCAGCATTTGCCAATAATACTGAAACCGCAAGTGATGGCATTAATACCTTTGAAAAGCTTTTTGGCATCACTGAAGGTAAGCGTCGAAATCACACCAAAGGCTTTTGTTTTTCTGCGACATTAAGTCCAAAGAACAAAAAGATTCAACAATATAGCAACAGTAATTTATTTACAGAAAACGCTCAGGTCATTGGCAGGCTGTCTCATAAAGGCGGTAAGTATTTAGCGACAGACAATAAGCCAGGGGAATATGGCATGGGCCTGTCTATCACCACCGCCAGTAATGAAAACCATCTGATGTCGATGAACACTTTAGACTTTTTCCCTGTTGCAACACCTGAAGCATTCGCTGAATTGATGCATGCAAAAGTTGCAGGCTCTGCGGCGGTAAAAGCTTTTAAGCAAGGTAATAAAGATCTTCAGCGCTTTAAAGCACATCAAGCAACAAAAACCAAAGCACTTAAACCTTATGAAGCAAACACTTTCAACAGTGTTAACAGCTTTTATTTAGTTGATGATAAAGGTGTGAAAACTGCCGTCCGTTGGTCTTTTGTACCACAACGTCAGCAAGAGTTAGTCGTCAAACCAGCGCAAGATTTTTTATTCGATAACTTACAGAAAAACCTAGCAAGTCACTCTGTTACATGGGATATGGTTATCACCTTAGCTAACCCAGAAGATGACGTTAATAATGCCGCTATTGCTTGGCAAGGGCAGCATCAACAATTGGTGGCTGCCGAGCTAACAATTGACGCGATACAATCAGAACAAGCTGGAAAATGTGACCTAATTAACTTTGATCCTTTGGTGTTATCAACTGGCTTTGCACCATCGGCCGACCCACTTTTGCAAGCTCGACGTAATGCTTACGCGGTTTCATTTGGTAGACGTTTAGCTGAGCAATAATGTTGTTTATTCAAGCAGTAGTTTCTTTAACTGATGATTTGTAGTAGATTTTTTAATCAACAATAAATCATAAAGGGAATACGTCAGCTATGACTAAAGCACACTCAGATTCGTTAAAAGTTGGCTTAGCACAAATTGCCCCAGTATGGCTTAACCGCGCCGCAACCACTGAAAAAATCATTCAGCAAATAGTTAATGCTGGTAAAGAACACTGTGACTTAATTGCCTTTGGTGAAGCCTTATTGCCCGGTTATCCGTTTTGGATTGAGCTTACCCACGGTGCTCGCTTTAACGCTCCCGATCAAAAAGCATTACATGCGCACTATATGCACCAAGCGGTTTCTATAACGTCTGGGCACTTAGACAGTATTTGCGCGGCAGCAAAAGCCGCCGATGTTGCGTTATATTTGGGGATTATTGAACGCGCTGGCGACAGGGGCGGTCATAGCCTTTACTGTTCAATGGTTTATATTAATAAGTTCGGTGAAATTGGCTCAGTGCATAGAAAGCTAATGCCAACCTATGAAGAACGATTAACTTGGTCACCGGGTGATGGCCATGGTTTGCGCGTACATTCATTAGGTGAATTTACTGTTGGTGGTTTGAATTGCTGGGAAAATTGGATGCCGCTACCACGCGCGGCATTATACGGCCAAGGAGAAGATTTGCATGTCGCTATTTGGCCTGGTAGAGAGCATAACACCCATGATATTACCCGCTTTATTGCCAAAGAAGGTCGTAGTTTTGTCATGTCTGCCAGTGGCTTAATGCGCCCTGAAGACTTCCCCACTGATACGCCTTATCTTGACGATATTTTAGCAAGCATTAATAAGTCACACCTTGCTAATGGCGCTTCTTGTTTAGCTAGCCCTGATGGTGAATGGCTGATAGAACCACAAATTGGTGAGGAAGGTTTATATACCGCTATTATTGACCATAAAAAAGTACGAGAAGAACGGCAAAATTTTGATCCTGTTGGTCATTACTCTCGCCCTGACGTTACACAACTGCGCGTTGATAGAACGCGGCAGTCAACGGTGCGATTTAAAGATTAATGCCTGAAGTAATACCTGATGAAAAATAACAAAAAGTAGCGATAGATCAAAAACCTATCGCTACTGTTTTTTATAATAACTTAGTCGTTTTTCCATTATTTTCTAACACCACGGCTTTGGCTAATAAATCATTTTCTTGTAGATACTTACCAATGGTCGTAAACGTTGTGGTTTTTACTTTACCACTATGATCTTTTGTTGAAACATCATCGACAAACAAGTTGCCTAACATTAACTTCATTGGATTTATTTTTACCCGTTGCGCTGTAAAGTGCTGCTTAGCATTAGCCTTTAAAGCGGCAATATCTGTGGTTTGATAAACGCCAGCGTTAATAATGTTTAACGTGTGCTCGGTACAGTTTTGAAAGCGATTATTAAAAGGGTTAGCAATCACTGAATAGTTTTCATTATGTAATTGTTTATCTTTGCCCATTGCTATCACTTCAATTATCCGTTGTTGCACATCAGCAGTAGGAATAATAATTCCTGCTTTAAGCGCATTTACTCCCCAAAAAAAATCTATAGGGTAGTCAATAACCAGCTCACTTTTATCAAGTTCACCTTCTTTTTGATAAAGGTTATGAATGGCATAGCCGTTAACCTTTTCCCCCGATTCTAGGCTAATTTGTGAGTAAACCGCTATTGCCGTATGAGTAAAATTTATGCCTTTAGGCAACTCTGCTTCTGGGCGGCCAACGCGGCCTATAATAAATGCTCTAGCACCTTCATTGGCTGCATAGTGTTCAACATTTTTAGCAAAAACTTCTACCTGCTCGATGGGCAATTGAATATCAGTTTTTTGTGCGCTACCTGCGTAAGTTAATTGTGAATAAAACAAGCAAATAGCAGTAATAAACCCTGTTAACTTCGCCATGTTATAACTCCTCAGTGCTAGAAATTTTCATCATTTGCTTAGGTGAAGGCGTTATCGTGATGGTTTTTTCGGTTATAGTTAACGGTTCATCAGCAATCGCACTTTCCATTAACTTTGTGCCTAACTGCCCCGAAGCTTGACCTACAGCGCCAGCCGCCATTAACGGTATAGCTATCACAGCACTGCCAACTTGCGCACTTGCTGCGGTACCATGTGAAGCTGCTAATGCCGAATGTTTACTTGCCGCACTGCCGTTTTCTGACGCGCCACTATTAGCGAAAGACTGCATACTCGTTACTGTTAATATCATCGTTAAAACAAGATTACGTGTTTTCATCTGAACTTCCTTAATGAGTGTTAAAAACGATATTGAGTATGCCTAACGGTTTGTATAAATAAACCTAAAGAGTTAATGTATTAACTATCAATACCAAAGGTATAGGAATTCAATACTTTGAGTCAGTTAGATGATGTTTGTGCAACTTTAAAAGCTTTGCTAAAACAGCAGCATATTACCTATAAAACCTTGGCAAAGCACTTAGCGATGAGCGAAGCCAATGTAAAACGCATGTTGTCATTAAAACAATTCAGTCTGGCTAGGTTAGAAGAGATTTGTACCGTGCTGAATATCAACTTATCAGACTTATTTGTTTTGGTAGAAAAGCAAAAAAAGAAACTCAGCCAACTGACACCAGAACAAGAATTAGAGTTAGTAAGCGACGTTAAACTGATATTGGTAGCTGCCTGTGTGCGCGATGGCTGGTCGTTTGATGAAATTATTCAACATTATGAAATTGACCAATTTGAATGTATTCAACTATTGGCAAAGTTAGATCGTTTGAAAATGATTGAGCTATTGCCAAACAACCAATATAAAGTGTTAATTGCTCAAGATTTTCAGTGGATACCACACGGGCCACTTGAAAAGTTCATGACTAAAGACGGCATTGCGACCTTTCTTGCAACACCTTTTACCGAAGATAATAGCTTTAGGTTCTATATTCGCGGCACTTACAGCCAAACCTCTATCGACATAATTAAACGCAAGTTAAATCAGCTGAAAAAAGAAGTCGCGCAGCTGAATCAGGAAGATGCAGCATTACCATTAGAAAACCGTCAGCATATTGGGTTACTATTGGCGATGCGACCATGGGAATTACCACACTTTCAAAAGCTTAGGCGAGTTAAAAGCTAAACTTGGAATAATTAAAAACGTCTTCGTGTGTTTTATAAGGAATGTATCATTGCAAAATAACCATAAAGTTTTAACTCGAACAATGCCAACAATTAGCAAAGCCCTGCTAAGTTTGCTACTTAGTTGTACGCTTTTCGCTTGCAGCGCACAAACCGTTAGAATTGCAGAGTCGTCAAACGACTATTGCGCGGCTATTCCAGCAACTAACAACACGATGCTGTCTGAATATTTAGCCCCTGTTAGCAATAAAATGCAGGATAAAACCGGCGTTTATGTACTCGAACAAGGCATTGAAGCCATGCTTTCACGAGCTTGGTTAACCGAACATGCCGAGCACACCATTGATGTGCAATATTTCATTTTCTCAACTGACAACGTTGGCTTAATCGCGACTGATTACTTAGTAAAAGCTGCTGAACGTGGCGTTAAAGTGCGAGTACTGGTTGATGACATTATGGTTGACGCTAGTGGCGATGAATTACTTACCCTGACTGCACATGAAAATATCGAGATTAAAATTTATAATCCAATGGCCAATATTGGTAAAAATATTTTCGATAAAGTCATCAACCTAACCACTGACTTTCATCAATTAAATCAACGTATGCATAACAAAACTTTTACCGTTGACGGTAAAGTTTCTATTACCGGCGGTCGAAACGTCGCAGATGAATATTTTGGTTATGATCATCAATTCAATTTCCGTGATCGCGATGTACTACTTGTTGGCGGAATTACTAGCAAAATTCAAACCTCATTCGACCAATTTTGGCAAAGTAAGTTAAGTATTGATGTCGCTGATTTAGTGAAAACGAAAAAAGCGGCAAACTATGTTCCTGACTTTACTGCCCTACACCAATATGCCTGTAACCCAGAAAATTTCGCACCTTCAGTTAGACAAAAAATTAAGGAAATGCCCTTAGCAATTGCAAAAATTCAACAGCAACAGCAATTACAGTGGTTAGAAAACGTAGAGTATATTTCAGATATTCCCGGTAAAAACAATGCCAATAAATTTTTAGCAGGTGGCGGCTTATCTACTGAAAAACTGGTGTCTTTACTGCAAAGCGCCCAAAGCAATGTGGTAATACAAACGCCTTATTTGATCACGACTAAAGCAACACGAAAAATTCTCAAAGCCATAGTAGATAGAGGGGTTGATGTTAAAATATTGACTAACAGTTTGGCGTCGAACGACAACCTTGAAGCATTTAGCGGTTATCAACGTGACCGAAAAGCCCTACTAAAAACCGGCGCACAAATTTTTGAATTTAAGCCTGACGCAAAAATTCGCCAAAAAATTATGTCAGAAGTGATGCATGAGCAGTTACAGCAAGCACCTATTTTTGGCTTGCACGCTAAATCAATGGTGATTGACGACCATACCAGCGTTATTGGCACCTATAACGTTGACCCACGCAGTGCTAACCTTAATACTGAAAACTTTGTCATTATTCCGTCAAAGAAAATTGCTCAAGAAGTTAAGCAAGGTCTGTTAGAAGAAATGCAGCCAGAAAATGCTTGGGCAATTACCTTAGATTGGAACCCTGACAGCGAAGAAAGCTTTATGAAAAGGTTAAAAGTAAAGCTGCGTCGCATTGTGCCGAAAAGCATACTTTAATGGCAAGAAAGTTAATTCGTAAAAATGCTTATATGGGAAGTGAAATATGGCCACACCAGCAACTGAATGCGTAATTTTACTGCATGGTTTAGCACGCTCTGCACATTCGATGGACAAAATAGCCCAGCGATTAACTGATGAAGGTTATCGCGTGCTTAATATCGACTACCCTTCTCGCGCTTACTCGATTGAAGAACTTGCAGAACAAACCATTACAGATGCCTTAGCCCAGTGTGGAGATCTACCCGTTAGTTTTGTCACTCATTCCATGGGTGGCATATTAGTCAGACAATTTCTTAGTAATCACAGTATTGAAAATCTCAATAAAGTGGTGATGCTTGGGCCACCAAATAAAGGCACAGAAATTGTTGATAAACTCAGCCATTTACCGGGCTTTAGTTTCGTAAATGGCGAAGCTGGAGCACAGTTAGGCACTGGCGCGTTAAGCTTGCCAAATCAACTTGGCAAAGCGAATTTCGATGTTGGAATTATCGCTGGCACGCAAAGTATTAACTTAATATTGTCATCACTTATTCCCGATACTGACGACGGTAAAGTTTCGGTTGAAAGCACAAAAGTTGATGGCATGAATGATCACATTGAAATGCCAACTACTCATGTATTTATGATGCGAAACGATGACGTAATAAAACAAGTTATTTGCTACCTTAAGCAGGGTAAATTTAACCATTAACACGTTAACTTTTGACACGTTTTAGTTAACAATTTCAAATTTAGCTAGGTAAGCTAGCCGCGGAAAAAAATAAATCGATTTCAATTATGAAGTTATTATGATGATTTAAATTAACGCTGTTATTCAGCTAAAAATTTAGTAAGGTGTAGATGAGCTTAAGCAGTATTTAATGAATCTAGATGGGGAATCAAGATGAAATTATTTAAAACATTAACGCTATTAACTGTAGTCTTATCAAGTGCTTTATCAAATGTTGTTGTGGCAAATGAAATGGAAATCACTGCCAAAACTCAAACTATTTCTCAAGACAGTAAACTCCACACTTACAGCGGCAACGTTAGAATTGCCTTTGCTAATGGCAACTTATCAACGAAGTCGAGCCACGTTTCTTTACAGAAAAATACCACAATAATGGAAGGTGATGTAGAAATTATTCTTGATAATGCCGTCGCTAAAACTCAACGAGTTACCTTTACGCCATCACAACAAGGGCTTGTTGCGAAAATGGATAAAGTAACGTTTACCTACAAGTAGTTAGCGACTGAGTTAGCGAGACAACCTTACTACACTTAAACAACGTAAAGTTATAGATTATCAAAGGTTGTCTACGTTACTATTCAGCTTTAAAGTTCACCGTAACATGGTAACCATTCTGCCCTTGGCTAACGGAAAATGGCCAATCAAACTGTGTTGTTAACTTTTCAACCAGTTGCATGCCTAAGCCAAAACCAAGTTCTTCTTCGAGCCCATTGAAGTCGTTACTATCATGTTCAATATTATTAATAATAACTTCGCTGCCACGCTGTAGAATATCAACCTGTCCACATTGAGTATGTTGAAAAGCATTTCTGAGCAAATTATTAAGTACAATCATACTAGGCACTACCGCTAGCGGCACTGAGCTTTGATCGGTACAAACATTCACTGCAACATTTTTACCCGCTAACAAATATGCTAATTCTGTCTGCGCATTGCTCACCAAAACTCCTAGCTTAGTGTTTTCAATTTGCATATCAGCATTACCGTCACGGCTTAACCACAGTAAGGTTTCAGTCATCGACTTCATGGTAAAACTTGCACGTTGAATACGGTCGCGAATTTCTCGTTCTTTCTCTGACGGATACGGGTTTACCTTTTCCAAGAGAGCGGAGTTGCTTCTCATCACCGCGATAGGTGTACGAAGTTCATGGCTGGCATAGCTTAAGAATGTTTGTTCACGTTCAACAGAATCCGCAACTGATGCAAGGTTGTCATGAATCAGTGCAGCTAAGTCGTTTAGCTCTTTAAACCTAAAGTCAGGGCGAGCTTTACCTAGCTCAGTCAATTTTAATTGCTTACCCCATGTTTGTAATGACTCCATCGGCACCGCAATTTTCTTAAACACGTAAAGCAGTACTAAGATAAAAATTATGATACCGGATAAACCCACCAAAATAATGATCACCATAGGATCAATAAAAAAATCATCCTCGTGCTCTGAAGCCATTTCATCATGAATATTTTCATTATACCGTGACACAAAGACTTGCTTACCGTCTCTATTTAACACTAATAAAGAGTATATTTTTTTCGGTGGCGCAATATATGCCCAGTCAACAAACTTAGAATGCAGCTCTTCAGTTTCTTCAGGGATAATGGGGAAGTAATTTCGTACTGGTTGCGGTACTTTTTGCCAATCGGTGGTGACATGATACTCAAGAACTACTTGTTCCACCTTGCCATTGTTAGGGTATTCTTCCCCAATTTGTAGCATCATATCTTCTATGACCATATCAAATGAGCCAATAAAAAGTCGGGCACTTTGATAAGACAATATCACTGCAATCAGCAACACAAAGCTGGTTAACAAGGCAAAAATATAGGTTCGAATACTCATTTATATCGCTCTATTTCCTATCATTGTTTTGCGCGTAAAACGAAACCAAAACCGGTTTCAGTTTCAATAACCAAATTATCCTCAACTTTCTCAAGTTGTTTTCTAAGATGGTGAATATGTACCTTTAAGCTATTACTATCAGGCTGTTCATCCCCCCACACAGCTTGCATTAAGGCAGCACGAGACACAGGTTTATTTGCTTCTCGCATTAGTTTTTCAAGTAATTTAAATGTGATCGGCGTTAACTTAATGTTGTGTCCTGCATAAGTGGCGCTGCGTGCTTTTAACGCTAGTGTTAATTCACCTACATTTAAGGTACTGGCTTGACCGCTACGGCGTTTAGATAAGGCAATAACACGAATTAAAAGTTCCTCAATTTCAAAAGGTTTTACTAAGTAATCATCTGTACCTGCATCAAAACCTGCCACTTTATCACCGAGTGAATCACGGGCAGTGAGCATTAAAATTGGCGTATCATCACTATTTTCTCGAACTTTTTGACAAACCGATAAGCCATCAAGTTTGGGTAAATTCAAATCCAGTAAAATTACGTGATAATCATTAGCTTCGATTAATGATAAACCTTGAATACCATTCGCTGCGTGGTCGCAGCGAATACCTTCAATTTCTAAATAATCAACAACCGTAGCCGCCAGATCAATATCATCTTCTACTAGTAAAACACTAATGCTCATGCATCAATTCCTCTCGCCGCTTTGCAGTGAATTTTTGCTTTAAGCGATCGATTAAGTTTATTGCATCTTGATGCATCATCAGTAATGACGGCACCAATAACAAGGTAATAAAGGTTGCGAATAAAATACCATACCCCAATGACGCGGCTGCAGGAATAATAAATTGAGCTTGCGTTGATGTTTCACTTAATAACGGCATTAAACCCGCATAAGTCGTTATTGAGGTTAACAATACGGCGCGTAAACGTCCGGTACAAGCTTCAATAATAGCTTCTGACACTTTCGCTTTTTGCTGCTTCAAGGAGTTAAAGCGCGAGACTAGCAATAAGCTGTCATTCACCACCACACCACTTAACGCAACAATACCATTAAAAGATAGAACACTCAGTACCATATCATTTAACCAGTGGCCTAAAATTGCCCCCACTAAGCCAAATGGGATCGCCATCATAATTATCATCGGCTGCACGTATGAACGTAATGGAATGGCTAATAAAATATAAATTGCTGCCATCGCCATAATAAATAAGCGCGTCATCGAATCTGTGGTTTCTGCTTGCTCTTCCGCTTCACCGGCGAAATGAATGGCCAGATCTGGGTACTTATTTTCTAAACGAGGAATAAGCTCTTTTTCTAACTCAAGCACTAATTCATTAGAAGAAATAATATCTTTATCAACTTGCGCACTAACATATACCGCCGGCAAGCCAGAAATACGGGTAATATCGTTTTGTTGATATTCAGAAGTTACCGTTGCCACTAAAGCCAGTGGCACCACTTGACCATCAGTTAATCGAACGTTGGCTTTCATGACGTCATCAACGGTTTGACGTTGTTTTTCCGGATAACGAATTCTGACTTTCACTTCGTCTTTACCACGTTGGTAACTTTGCACTATTTCACCGCCAAAGGCTTGCAGCACCTGACGAGATAACGCTTGTGTAGTCAGCCCTAACGCTAAACCTTGTTCGTTTAATTCAAAACGTAATTGCGCTTGCCCTGAATCAAAATTGTCATCAATACCACTAACGCCAGCCACTTGTGATATCGCTGATTTTATTTCCTGACCTGCAACACGGATGGTCTCGGTATTCCATGCCTTAAGTTCAACTTTAAAGTTGTCTCCACCACCAAAACCCGAGCGAATATCTAACTTTCTCACCCCTTCTGGCATTTTTACCTGCGCTTTCCAAATACGGGCAAATTCATTTAAGCCATAAGGTGCGCCTTCATCAAGCTCAACAACAATTGAGCCTGCTAAATCACTTTCACCAATCACCTCAATAGTATCAATGCCCGTACCTTGCTGGCCATATTTTGCCATTAATTCTTGGTCAGTGCTTTGCGCCGCAAGCTCAAGCGTATTTAAGTTTTTATTGGTTTGACCAAAGCTAGCATCATTTTGCATCGATATACTGGCTTCAATTACACTACCTGGAATATCAGGGAAAAATGCCACACGTACGCCACCATTAGTTGGCATGCCTATCACTAAAATGAAAATAGCAATAAAACCACATAGCACACCATAGCGATAGTTTACCGCCCATTTAATTGCTGGTTGATAGATACGGTCGCTAAACCACTGCAGGCTATTGTCGGCAGTGTCTTGAATACGTGGCCAAATGTTTTTCCAACCGCTTGTATTGGTTTTTCTATGGGTATCTAAATGTGCCAAATGCGATGGTAAAATTAACTTTGACTCCACCACAGATAACAATAAACAAATCGTGACGATAACGGCGAATTGTGAGTAAACTTGCCCCATACCGCCTTCAACATTGGCCAAAGCAATAAAGGTCGCCACAGTAGTTAACACACCAAATATGGTAGGTACGGCAACTTTTTGAGCCCCAACAACGGTGCTTTTAATCGAGTCGCCCTGCGCTTTTCGCGTTGCGTAAATACTTTCGCCGACCACCACGGCATCATCAACCACAATACCGAGCGCGAGAATAAAACCAAACGTGGTCATTTCATTAATGGTCATGCCGGTAAAGCTGTCGGTCATAAAGAATAGCGTACCGCAGAAAATAAAAGGTAAGCCTGCCGTTACCCAAAATGCGACACGTAAGTTTAGAAATATGGCTAAAACGATAAAAACCAGCGCGATGCCCGATAAAGCATTTTTAACTAATAGCGCTAAACGATCACGAATTAAGGTGCCGCCATCATTCCATGTTTCCATGACAACATTTTGTGGTAACAAAGCGCTTTCTTGCCATTTGCTGACAATATTATTAGCCTGCTCAACAATCTTTAATACATCACCGTTGTCATCAACGTTAATTTCCACGCCAATGCCGGGCTGTCCGTTATAACGACCAACCACAAAAACATCATCAGCGAAATCATCATTAATTTTCGCGACATCACCTAAGCGAATTTGGCTACCATCTGCCAAAGTAACTAACGGAATATTGGCAAATTCTTTTTGTTGATAAGCTTGTTCAGCCACCTTTAAACGCACAACTTTGTCGGCATTACGTAAACTGGTGGAGATAGCGGTAGATGATTCACTATTAACCACATCAGCAACATCTGAAAACGATAAGTTATAAGCTTGTAGCTTTTGCTCATCAAGCTCGATCGACATCATCGGCTCAGCTTTGCCTTTTATCGACACATTTGAGATTGATGGCTGCGCGAGTAAATCAACTTTTAGACGTTCGGCAATGGCTTGCAATGCATTGCGATCACTATCGCCAAAAATTTTAATTGAATAAGCGTGATTCAATTGCGTCATTTTCTCTATGCTTGGCTTTTCCGCCGCGGCAGGAAAATTATAAATAGCATCTACTTTGGCTTTTACATCACGCAATAAAATATCAAGATCATAACTAGAGGTTGATTCAACCGTGACATTACTGCCATTGGCATTTGAGGTTGAAGTAACCCGTTTAATGCCTTGTACTGTTGCTAGTGCTTCTTCAATTTTTATCGCAATACCTTCCTCAGAAAGCTTGGCATCACCGCTATCATAGGTCATCGAAATACGAATAGAGTCAGTCGCCCACGGCGGAAATGCCTCTTTGCGTAATTGATTAAACGACATTAAACCCAGAAAAATAATGGATAGCATCAGCAAGTTTGCCGCAACTGAATTGCCAGCAAACCAAGCGATAATACCGCGTTGGTGGTGTGCAGGTGTCATTACAATAACTCCTCTACTTTCGCTTCAACTTTCATATTTTTTAAGTAGCTAGCGAGCGGGCGATTAACAATATTGACAGTTTTACTTGTAACGTTTTTATCAATTGGCTGAACATAAACGGCATTGTTTTGTGAGAACATCACGTTTATCGATAAATAATCGAGTAAGCCGTCATCATTTACCTGCCACACCGTATTACTATCAACGAGAGCCGACGCAGGTAATTGCCACAATTGCTCGATTTGTTCGCCATGAATATTAGCTTTAACAAATGAGCCTGGAAATAACGGCTGTGCTAAAGCAATTGGCTGTTTAACAACGACAACCAATGAACGTTGGCGACTTTGCGCGTCAATATGCTGTTCAACACGGTCGACTACTGCCGGCCATTGCTGCTGCGTTGACTCATCGGTCAATTGAATTTCTATAGCCGTTATTTGCTGTGAATCATTTTTAGTCTTCGGCAATAATTGCCATTGCTGTGCGGATAACGGTAAAGCCACTTCAAATAATGAAATGTCATATAAATCCGCTAAGGTTGTGCCCGTTTGTACATTACTACCCACTTGCACTTGTTTTGAAACCACTAAGGCATCAAATGGCGCGCGTAACTTGGTTTGTGCTAAGTCATATTGTGCTTTTTCTACTTCTTTTAGCGACATTGCGTATTTTGCCTTTGCTACCGCTAGTTGTGGTTTACGCAAGACTAAATCTGAAGCTTTTTCGCTAGCTAAACCTGATTGTTGCCATTCTTCTTCCGCTTGACGGCTATTAAGTTGTTCTTGTGCTAAGGCTAACTCAGCATCCGCTAAATTTGCTTGCGCATTTGCCAATGCCTGTTGATAAACTATCGGTTCAATTTCTGCCAACAATTCACCTTTTTTGAAAGTGTTACCAGTGAGGAATTTATCTGACAAGTAGGTAATTTGGCCACTAACTTGCGATGTTAGTGCGAGTTGATTTCGCGATTTAACTTCACCATAGGCGGTCACTTCAGCACGTTGGCTAATAGCAGCAACAGCCGTTACCGACACCACTGGATATTGTGGTGCTACTTTTGGCGGCAGCGTTTTTTGCTGATTGGCAGACAAGGCGCCATTGATAGTAATGGCGAGAAAAATACTGCTTAACCCTGCCACAGTAACAAGTGATTTTTTATTGATAATTGGCATACCTATACTCCTAAGCCTAACGCAAGCCCTAAGGTAATGCGGTTGTTTAATAACTCGTAAGTTAATTGTGTAACTTGTGCTTGTAATGAAAATGTTTGTTGTTGAATTTGTAGTAGGTCGATTAGCGACACTGTGCCTTGGCGATAGCGTGAGGTATACGTTTGCTCACTGCGCTTGGCGCTCGCTAGCGCTGATTCAGTCAGCACTAAGCGTTTGCTAATAGCTTGTTCTTGAGCAACGGCGTTATCGACTTCATTAACGGCTGAAAGTAACTTTTCTTGGAAATTCCAATAGCTTTTTTCAGCGGAAAATTTTGCAATTTCTACTTCGCTGGTCAACTTGCCAGCATTAAAAATTGGTGCTGATAATTGCCCGAGCAATTGCCAAGCATTACTGCCAAAAAGTGCGTCATGTAAGTTAGCGTCACTATTAGTAATAGAGCCTGTTAACGACAAACTCGGTAGTAAGGCTTTGTACGCCACTTTATGTTGATACTGGCTGGCAATAATATTTTGATACGCCTGCTGCAAATCAGGACGTCGTCCTAAGCTTTGCGCTGAAACCTTATCAAGTGGCATCATCACTTCAGGATAAACTTCACGATAACTGAGTGAATTTTCAGTCACGCCGGTTAATAGCACGATATTTCTTAAGGCTTGTTGATATTGCGCCTGATAATCAACCAGTGTTGCTTGGCTACTTTGTGTTGACGATTTGGCGGTATCGAGTTCATTTAACTCAATTAACCCTTTGCGATAGCGGTCAATGATCACTTGCTCATTGGTTTTATAGGCACTAACACGCGCTGACTCGATGGCGATTAACTGGCTCGTTTGTACTAAGCCTAAATAAGCTTGCATAACGTTAGCCGCTAACAAATCTTTCGCACCTTGGTAGGCATAAGCACTGGCAGCAACGTTTGCTTGCTCAGCACTGCTAGCGTTGGCAAGTTGCTGCCAAATATCAAGAGTCCAGGCAACGTCAACACTAGCGCTGTAATTTGCCGTACTCGCCTCAGCTTTATTGGCATTTAAACCTGCTGAAACACTTGGCCATTGCGACGATGAAGTAACCGTTAATTGTTGCTCTGCAGTTTTTAAGGTCAATAAAGTTTGTTGTAAGCTTGGGTTATTTGCCATGGCACTGGCAATTAAGGCATTGGCTTCATCAATAGCAAGTAACTCAGATAAGGCGATAGCTTGTGGCTCGTTGCTAACCTCAAGACTGGTTTGCGCTAAATCTTTTAGTTGATTGCTTGCTTGTTGATCAAAAGTTACATCTTCAAATGTTGAACATGCACTAATAAAACAAAAGCTTAGCGAGATAATAAATACTGGTGAAAACTTCACAATTCGCCCCATAATTAAAAATATGACGAAAGTGTAGCGAGTGAGGCGTTAAGCTGGGGTTAAGAGGGCCCAAATAACCACCTTAAGGAAGAAAACATTAGAAACTATTTCATACTATAAGGTTTTACTCAAATTTAGAGTTCCTCACAGATACTAAGTAATTACTTAGAAAAACATCTTATAGAATGCAAACTAAGTACATAATATACTTGTTTATTATATTATTAAATGTGTAATACTGAGGCCAGTAATTTTGATGATGAGTACGACATTTGGCTTCCCAAAAGATTTTTAAAGTCAACAAAAGTAATAGAATAAAGCCCTTAGTTTTTTTAACTTTTTATTTTTTTTCGACCTTTTTTTGTACTAATTCATTAGCAGAAATAGTCATAGGCGTGGTTGGGAAAACCAAAAACGACAGCTTTTATATACAATCTTTCAAGGGCTGTTTAGCATTTGCAAGTACTCATCCTGACGTTAGCTGTATTTATGACGGTCCACAAGATTATCAGGATATTAGATCACAAACTTTTGTAGTTAATGAGTTAGTAAAAAAAGGCGTAGATGGTTTACTCATTTCAACTACAGACTCTAACTTTTTAGTAAACGGCTCTTTAAAATCAATAAAAGAAAATAAGATACCCGTTATCACCTTTGATTCAGACCTCCTACCGCAACATGAGCAATACCGTTTAGCCTATGTAGGCACAGATAATTATGATTTTGGTATGGCACTAGGAAACTATATTAAGCAATTTGGCAAAAACGCTTTAAATAGTATTTGTTTACAATCTGGTCATCCAACGACACCAAATCTTAATAAACGAATTGCAGGGGTTCGCTTTGCACTTGCTGGTGAAAATGTTGAGCGTTTAATTGGAGAAAATGGCTGGAGTGAATATACTCGTTGCCCTTTATATAGCTTAGGAAAAAGAGACATCGCACTCCAACAGTTTGAGTCTATAGCCAACATGAAGCAGCCCCCTATTTTTTTAGCTGTAGCTGGGTTTGCTCAATTTAGCCCCCATTACATTAATCAAACAATGAAGTATAAAAGCCGTATCACCTCAAAAGAAGTTATCATTGTTTCAGCAGATTCAGAAAGTAAGCAATTAGATGCTTTAAAGCACGGATTATCTGTTGCTAATATTGGACAAAAGCCTTTCGAAATGGGTAGGTTAGGTACAGAACTGTTATATAATTATATTACTCAAAATCAAAAACCAGCTAAGTCACACTATTATCTTGATTATCATTATTGTACAGAAAGCAACGCCGCAAACTGCACTGTTAACCATTAAGGTAATTTAACCGCTAACAGCATATATAAGCTATTTTTGTACTAATGCTTTGTCGTGTTGATCGATGCTCATAGTCACCGACTGATGCGGTCCGCTTTCAAAGTTAACCGAGGTTGAGTAGCCAATGATATCGTCAGGGCTTTTTTGATGTGGATTTTTACTTTTAGTCGCTTTAGCAACAATCACGACATTTTCAGCTTGTTGTAAGGTTAAATGCGGTAATAAGTACATACTCTGGTGCAACACTATTTCGCTAGGCAGCTGTGATAGTTTGCCTTTGAAGTTCGCTAAGGGTAAACGTGCACCTGGTTTAGAGGCATAAACATAAAGCACCCAATCGTCAGCATCATTTGGCACTAACTCAGGAGCAATATTAACCTGTACGGTAATTTTTCTATCTGGTTTATCAGCGGTTTGTTCTTGTGATTGTGATTGTGCTGATGATTGCATCAACAAAGTCGACAATAAAACGCTACAGAGGAATAAAATTTTTTTCATAAACAGGTCCTTGATATTTGTACCTTAGAAGTGATTGTATTTTTACCATTGCTTGCTAAAGATCAGCAAGCGCACAGTTGATAATAGGCGATGTTTTTGATTAAAAAATGACTTACCTCAATATTTCCAACATATGTTGTATTTTAAAAAATTGATCGTCAAGTAAATAACTCGCAAAAATTAGTTAACTCACATACTCTGATGAGCAATGAAATAACTGAGAATGATGATGGAAAAAGTTGCAATTGTTACCGGTGCGGGGCGAGGAATTGGTGCTGCCACTGCTATCTTATTAGCCTCGCAAGGTTATGCTGTTTGCGTCAATTATCGCAGCCGCGAAGAAAGCGCCAAACAAGTGGTTAACACTATTAAGCAACAAGGTGGCAGCGCATTCGCCTTTGCTGCTGATGTTTCCGTTGAAGCCGATGTACAGGCACTATTTACAGAAGTACAAAAACAATACGGCACCGTTACTCACTTGGTTAACAATGCCGGCATTTTATTTACCCAATCAACCTTAGCTGAATTATCTGTAGAACGTTTTAACAAAGTATTAATCACCAATGTCACTAGCTGCTTCCTGTGTTGTCGAGAAGCGATAAAACGCATGCCTAACGGTGGCGCTATCGTCAATGTTTCATCTGCGGCTTCAAGAATTGGTGCTCCTGGTGAGTATATTGACTACGCTGCGTCTAAAGGTGCCATGGATTCACTAACTAAAGGTTTATCTTTAGAGTTAGCCGAACGCAATATTAGAGTGAATGCCGTACGTCCCGGCTTTATCGACACAGAAATGCATGCTGATGGCGGTGAGCCAAATAGAGTTAAACGCCTAAGTCCACAAATTCCCTTAAAGCGTGCTGGCACCGCAACAGAAGTTGCCAATAGCATTGCTTGGCTTTTATCCGATGAAGCTTCCTATGTTACGGGCACTTTTATCGATATTGCCGGTGGCAAGTAGCTCATTTAAAAATAATTCCATTACAGGTGTAATGTTTTCATTTTTTTGCCACTAACTGATTATAAGTAAAAAGAGTAATTAATTTTAGGGTGAGAACTAAACAACATGGGAAGTGACTTTTATACGGCATTTATACTGCCATACGCCGGCATTATTATAAAAATTTGTCGAGCGTATACCAACTCTCAAGAAGATTTTGAAGATTACTATCAAGAGGTTTGTTTGCAAGTTTGGCGCAGCCGTGACAGTTTTCAAGAAAAATCACAGTGGTCAACTTGGATATATAAAATTGCTTTAAATGTTTGTTTAACTTATTTAAAAAAGAAAAAAGGTAGTCATTATCAGCACTTTTCGTCTGATACTTTACCTGCGGAAGCAGTTGCCGACAGCAAAACATTCGCTGATGACTCTATTAATCAACTCTATGCGGCTATCCGTCAATTAACGGAAACTGACAGAGCATTGATATTGCTATATTTGGAAGAGAAGAGTTACCTAGAAATTGCCGATATTATCGGAACAAATGCCAATAACATCGGTGTTCGTATTACGCGAATAAAACAGCGACTCAATAAGATACTTAACATGGAGAGCAACTAAATGACTAAATCAATAGAAACAATTTGGCAACAAGGTTTTATCGACGACAAAGCATTAATTGCACCAAAAATTAATGATTTGTATAACCAAAAGTCGCAAAATATTGTTGATAAATTAAAACGAACATTTCGCTGGAATATTATTGCTATTGCCATCGGCGCACTCGCAGTATTGGTCATATTAAGCGCCTTTGGTATGCCAATTTTAGCCTTATTTATTGCCTCTATGTTATTGGCACTTGCCTGGCTTGGCAAAAAACAATTGGCTGAATTAGAACAAATGGATAAAAATACCAGCAGCTACCAATACATCAAATCATTTGATGCCTGGTTAAAAGGCTTAATGCAACAATACACTAAAATTTATCAGTTTGTTTACCCGGCATTGTTTTTAGCCTGTATTGCACAACTTGGCTTTTCTAATATTGGTTTATCTATCATTGCCGGATTTCAAATAGACTTTCCAAGTGTGCCGGTTTTATTTGGTGTTCCCATTATTTTTACCGGTGCAGTGATGTTTATTGCATTTTTATTGTCTTACTTTGCTGGTGCCATTTACCAACTAGATATGAAGTCAATTTATGGCCGTGAATTTAAAAAACTGGAAGAAATAATTGCCGATATGGAAACCTTAAGGGTGTAACAAGTTTATATATTAGAGATGTAATTTCGCACATAGTTACATCCCTAATACTTTTCACTTTACGATTAACTACATTTCAATATTATTTAGACGCTAAGCGTTTTCTTGCGTCTGCGAGTAAAATTTCATAAAGCTGCTTGGCAGCAATACCCGTACTCGCTTCTTTTGGCGCGACAAGATGTACCGGAAGTTGAAAGCGAGAGCCACCCTGAATTTCCAACGCCGTTACCTTATTATCCAGCTTTTCCAACATATGTTCGGGTACCCGACAAAAGCCTAAGCCAGATAAAACCGCGTTAATGGCATGATCAAAACTATCAACAGTAATTCGACGCTGAGCCTTCAACCAACCTGCATTTTCTTCTTCATTCGAGTTATCAGCCCCCAAATCACGAACCACAATTTGCGTTTCAACTAATAGGTCATCATTACAAACCTTTGGCTTAGACGCGAGTGCGTGAGTTCGCGCCACAATAGGCACCATATTTACAATACCAAACGCCTCTGCTAAATGATTTGCTACCGGAATATTAACAAGCGCAATATCGGCACTTTTCTCAATTACCGCATTTTTAGTACTAGTTAAAGAAGTTTCACGAATTTGAATTGATGTAGCACTATTAACTGATAAGAACTGCTGAAGTGGCTGATATAACCAACTTCGGCAACACAAATGATCAATCGTTATAATAATTTCTGCTTCTACACCTTGTGACAATTGCTTGCTTATTACTTCAAGCTCTCGTGCTTGCTCTATCATCGGCTTCGCTCGACGCAACAGAGTTTGAGCATGTTCAGTAAGTACCGACTTTCGGCCTTCAATATAAAGTAGGTTTACGCCCATTTGCGCTTCTAACTTTCTTACCGCATACATTAGCGTGGTATGGCTTTTATTGAGTCGTAATGCTGCCGCTTGAATGCTACCAGCATTATCTATTTCAATTAATGTTAGCCATTGGTCGATTGTTGACTTTAATCTCATGGTCTATTTTTTCCACACATAAGCAGTAAATTATGAACTTTATTGTACATTTTTTACGAGTAAAATGGTGTTTATTAAAACGACGTTACTCAACATAGACAAATAGAGGCAATACCATGAAAAAATTACTACAACTACATTTCGCATTTAACGGCCCATTTGGTGATGAAATGGCAAGCACTTTAAAAGATCTTGCCGAGTCTATTAATCAAGAACCAGGCTTTATTTGGAAAATTTGGACAGAAAGTGAAAAAGATAAAGAAGGCGGCGGTATCTATTTATTTGAAAGTGAAGAAACAGCTTTGGCATATTTAGCCATGCACGCTGCTCGCCTGAAAAGCTTCGGCGTTAATGAAGTTATCAGTAAAATTTTTGATGTAAATGAAAGTTTAACCAGCATCAACCACGGTGCATTTAAATAACCTTTTTACTGGTTTATCTACAAAATTAAACAGGAGCAGCACATGAGCATCAAAATATTTTTGACCATACATAGCACAATTTATTTTATCTTTGCTTTTGCTTTATTTTTTATTCCCACGCTACTGTGGCCATTATATGGCTTAGAAATTAACGACAAATATGCACTTTTTTTGTCACAACACAACAGTATATTTCTTGCGGGAATAGGCATTGTAGCCTTTATGTTTCGCGAGATTGAAGCAAAGAGTCAGGCAATTAAAAAGTTACTACTAAGTTTGGCATTAACTAACAGCATAGGTTTTGCTATTACTACATACGCCTGCTTTATTGGTACGTTTTCTAGCTTGGGTTGGTCAGACCCTGTTTTCTTTGCTCTGCTTACGCTGGCATGTGTTCGGCAATTACGAAGTAATGCTTAATAGGGATTCAATCTACATCCCAACATGCTTTTCCAGGCTTTAGACTAAGTAAGTCATTGGTGCTCAATGGCTTACTTTTTCATATAACTCATTAACCAAGGTAAGCATTTTTGAGCTGCTTGCAGGTCTTGACTGACGTAAGCTGAGGTAATTGCGCCTTCTTTAAGTAAACAAATCATATCTAACAACTGTTCATCAATAGTTTGCATATGACTTGCTATTAACTGTCGCACTTGCCCCTTATGAAATCGGCAATAAGTGATAACTTCTTCACTTTGCCCAATACATTCAGCCGCGGCATTAATAAAAAAACAACCATTAAAACTTGTTAGTTCGGGCACTTCATTATTGAACCAGCGTGTTAAAGCGTTAAACAAATATCTGACTAGGTCTTCATTTGTTGTCGAATTAGCCAAGCTTTGCTTCAGCCAGTGCAAAAAGACATTATGCCTGTATTCCAAAGTCGCAATAATTAACGCGTCTTTGCTAACAAAATGATTGTATAAAGTTTTTTTTGCGACACCAGAGGCTTTTAAAACTTCATTAATACCAACAGAATTTATGCCGTTTTTATAAAATAAATCCAAGGCAGTCATCGTCAGTAAATGCTTTTTCTCGTTCATATCATTCCTTATATTTACACAACAACCTTGACATAAGGAGACCGAATTGTCTACCATGCAAAGGTAGACAAATCTGTCTCCATAAATTATTAGATAGCGAGGAAGTGATGAAAAACCTATATTCAGCAATATTTGCAGGTTTGAGTAGCGCATTAGCAATCGGTATATTGACCTTTCTCGATAGCAATCAAAGTGACTACCTTTTGATAATGGCCCCCTTTGGCGCAACTGCAGTATTAGTTTTTGGTGTGCCAGCTAGCCCGTTAGCACAACCCAAAAATGTTATTTTTGGTCACTTGATTACAGCGATAGTTGGCTTAACGTTCATTTCATTTGTTGGCGTAACACCACTAACATTAGCATTGGCAACGGGCTTAGGAGTTAGCGCAATGTTGCTGAGTAAAACCACGCATCCACCTGCGGGGGCAAATCCACTACTCATTATGATGACAGGGCAAAGTTGGAGTTTTTTGATCACACCAGTGCTCATTGGCGCTGTTACCATAGTATTGTGCGGAATGTTGATGACTCATGTGCATAGCCGATTGCTCACTGAGTCTTAGACTGTTGGTTTTTTATCTTTGATAAAGTTAAACAATAGATCTCGGCGTAGCATTAAAGTGACGTTTAAATTCACGACTAAATTGAGATGGACTACTATAACCCACTAAGGCAGCAGCTTCTGTTGCCTGCTTACCATCAGTAACAATTAAATCTTTAGCTTTATTTAAGCGTATTTTCTTCAAATATTGCAAAGGTGTTTCACTGGTAACTTGCCTAAATGCGCGATGGAACCCCGAGACACTCATATGTGCCTGCTCAGCCAAACTCTCCACCGAGATTAGTTCAGCATATTTGTTATGCAAGGTATCAAGAATCCGCGCTATTCTTGCGTAATGACCATCATGATGGGCTAAATCAAACAAGATATGACCATTTTCTCCAATTAGCGCACGATAAACAATTTCTTCCACAATGGCAGGGCCTAAAATGGCGGCTTCACTATCATTGTGTAAAACCTTAAGTAATCGAGTTACCGTATAATTGAAGTCTTCACATAAGGTATTAGCTTTAACACCAAAATCGAGAATACTTTTATCCTGTTGATTGGCATGGTTCACAGCTTTACTTTGTGCTTCAATTTGGCCAACAATTTTATGTAAAGTATGCGAGTCAACATCAATGGCTAGGCCTAAAATTGGCAGACCATTTTCAGCAAACGCCTCACATTCTAATGGCATAGGTACGCCAAGTACCAAGTAGTCACCTGGGCCATATTGCACACAATTGTCGGCAATATGAATATGTTTGCGTCCTTGCCCTATAACAATAATGCCCGACTGATAAAGCAAAGGTTGTTTATCACTACTATTGCTAGCACGATAAAACTTTACGCCGGGGATCACCGTACGATAGGCGCCATTTAGCTCATTCAATGATTTCAAATCTGAAAAAGACTGCATTAATGACGCTAACGTTGGCATAGTTTATCCGAGTAGAAAATTTAAGACTTCATTGATTTTACACAAATAGGCAATGAATATCGATAAATATGGCTATTTCATTAGTTAAAACCACATTAATATGCAATACATCAAAAGTAACCATACTTTTTCATTAGATAAAATATAAAGGTGTTTCATGGAATTTTCATACGTTAATCCAACTCAAATTCATTTTGGCCAAGGTAAAATTGCTAGCGTTAGCACAGCGATTCCTGCCGACAGTAAAGTAATGGTTATATACGGTGGCGGGTCTATTAAAAAGAATGGCGTTTATCAGCAAGTGCAAGATGCATTGGCTAATCACACTTGGATAGAGTTTTCAGGCGTTGAAGCTAACCCAACCATGGAAACCTTAGATAAAGCCGTCGCTATCGCAAAAGCAGAAAAAATTGACTACATACTTGCTGTTGGTGGTGGTTCAGTGATTGATGGCGCCAAATATGTTGCCGCTGCTGCATGTTATGACGGTGCTGGCTGGGATATTTTATTAGGTAAGCATACCGTTACAGAAGCGATAGCTATTGGCGCAGTACTTACCTTGCCTGCAACAGGTTCAGAATCGAATGCAGCATCAGTTATCACCCGTGCTAAAACCCAAGATAAACTGCCATTCTTCGCTCCTGCTGTACAGCCGAAGTTTGCAGTGCTTGATGCCGATGCCATGAAAACCTTGCCAGAGCGCCAATTAATTAATGGTCTTGTTGATGCTTGGGTACATATTTGTGAGCAATACTTAACCATGCCGACAGGTGCAATGGTACAAGACGGTTACGCAGAAGCCTTATTAAAGAACTTATTAGTATTAGCGGAACAATACGACCAACGCGAAACGTTAAATTGGCGTGAAAACCTAATGTGGACTGCCAACCAAGCACTCAATGGTTTAATCGGTACAGGCGTACCACAAGATTGGGCTACCCATATGATTGGCCATGAATTAACCGCACTTTACGGTGTTGACCACGCACGCTCACTTGCCATTGTACAACCATCATTATTACGCAACCAATTAGCGGTTAAAAAAGCTAAATTAGAACAGTTAGGTAGCAATGTTTTTGCCTTACCTGCGGGCGACGATTTAGCCGAGCGTACTATTGCTGCGATAGAAGCGTTTTATCACAGCTTAAATGTTGCAACACAATTGACAGAGCATGGTGAAGACAAGGCTGCTGCTATTGATAAAATCATCGGACAATTAACCGCTCACAACATGGTAAAACTAGGTGAAAACCAAGCGATTACCTTAACGCAAAGTCGTGAAATACTAGCGTTAGCGGTTAAGTAGCCTGAACAAGCTTTAGTGATGAGTAATTGATGATTTAAAGCGAGTATGGTTTTTTAATACTCGCTTATATTTTGTTAGCTAATAAATTATTCTTCTTAAGGCTGACTTGCTAGCTGGCTTCTCACCTCGTTTAGTGCTGCAACAGCAAAGCCTTGATCATAGAAATACACTACCTTTCCTTGCTTATTTAGCAATACTACCCGCGCATTCGAGGCATTTTCGTTACCCGTAAAAGCTTGTACTTTATCGCCGTCGCTGTATACGGTAATAACGCCTTTCCATAAAGGCTTCGGTATGCCAGCTCGCATACCATTATCAATCATCGTGCTAAACATTTTCGGGAACAAGCCTTGTATAGTCGGTATTTCATATGCACTCACTTTTGTTTCCGTCATATCTAATGCAATTAACCAACGGTCAATATCAAACTGTGAATTTTGTTTGTAGCCAATTAATAGTAAGGTCATTTCATCTTTAAAATCAGTTGGAATAGCTACTGTATTTTTTTCTAGTGATTGACCCGTCACTACCGGAAAGGCCAAACCGGTAATATCTTTATTTGGGTATACCGTGCTACAGCCGGTGATAAATAGTAAGCCAATAATTAGTGCAAATTTTTTCATCAATATTATTCTCTATTAAATACTTATACCAATCGGTATTAGACATTAAAAATCATTACGTAATTATCGGGTAATAAGTTCACTCAGCAATAAAATTAGTAGATTCAAGTATGGTGCAGCAGAATAGATAACGTGTGGAAGTGGAAATAAAAAGCTAAAGTTAAACACTTATAAAAGTATTCAACTTTAGCTGATATTTTTATCTTTAATTGTGAAGTATTAAGCGTGACTTCTATTAACTCGTAACCAATAAGTTAAGTACATCAACCCAGCTCCAACGGCGATAGCAACAATGCTTATTTTCGACATTAAGACTTTAATTGGCATTAAGCGCATGTTGGCTTCGTGGTTAAAATTATTTTGTAGCGTATCTTCATTGATGCCGAAGTAGTCAGTTAGTATTTGAATAAAAAATGACGAGTTCAAATCAAAATAGTGCACAACAAAAGCTTCCACTAATACCAGTATAATAATCGGTAGCAAGGCCCACAAAAACGGCGCTTTATTGGCAAACATCGACATCAGCATTAACCAAGCAAACAATGGAAAAAGCCATAATACGAAAGGAATTAAGCTCAACCAAACTAAGCTAACATTAGTAAATAATTCTAAACTGCCCCATACATGCCAAATAGAAATATCATAGCCGACTGACAGTGCAATACAGCTGATAAAGGCTAATACTAAAGCCAACACCAAAGTTACCGTTGCAGCCAACATAAATATGCCAGGAATCACTAATGCTCCGGTCAATAGTTTTGTCGATATTGCGGTAGCATCTGATACTGGCATTGAGCGCCAAAAGTAGATTGACATGTCACGTCTTTCATCAAATAAACACACCAAAAAATAATAAAGCTGTATCAAAAGTGCCACCATCATAAATGGCATAAATAGCCCAGATATTGCCGCAAATGATACTCGCGCTAGCTCTTGTGTTACCTCTTGGTTTTGCAGTCGTGTTAGGCCATCAATAATACCGTTCCATTGATAGTCTTCTATTATCATCAGTTGCAATAAAGGTGCTGCGACCATCATAGCTATAATAATAATGGGTACCCAAAACAATAACTTGTTGAATTCCCATAATTCCTTTTTAACGCTCATGGTTAATAGTGAAAGGTTCATTACACGGCCTCCTTGGTCATGATGCCAACAAATATATCGGCTAAGCTCGGTGAACTAATACTGCCAAAAGCTTGCAGATCTTCAGTGCTTAGATGATCAAATAACATTGTCGTTAAGCCCATTAAGCTATTGGTATGTATTGGTTTTAACTCTTTAGCTTGCGTTAAGTGCTCGTTAGTTACCGCGAGTAATTTAAAGCGCTCACGCATATCTTCAACACTTTCATTGAGTACCAATTCACCATTTTGAATGAAAGCCACATCGGTTAATATGTGTTCGATTTCCTCAATTTGGTGGGTGGTGACAATGATGCACTTTTCTTCAGAATAGAAATCTTCAAGTAAGTGATTGTAAAACTGGTGGCGAGTGAGAATATCTAAGCCCAAGGTCGGCTCATCTAACACTAGTACTTTCGCATCAATGGCGAGTATCAAGGCTAAGTGTAATTGCGTTACCATACCTTTTGATAAGGTTTTCACTTTTGCAGCATGTTCAATATTAGTTTTTGCTAAGAAATGTTCTGCTTTCTCGCGATTAAAATTAGGATGAATATCCGCCATATAAGTCAGCGCTTGTTCAACTTTAAGCCATTTAGGTAATACCGCAACATCAGAAATGTAGGCTACTTCACTCAGCATTTCGGTTCTTTGAGTATGAGGGTTATAGCCTAGTACATCAATATCACCACTAAAATTTGATAAGCCTAATAGTGATTGTAAACAGGTAGATTTGCCCGCACCATTTGGTCCAACCAAGCCTAAAATTTGTCCTGCTTTAACGGTTAAATTAACATCGGAAACAACTTTTTTACTGCCATAGCTTTTAGTTAAGCCATTAATAGATATTAATGTTGTCATTATTTAGTCTCCAATGTTGATGGTAATAAATCTTCAGCTGAAAGCTTCAAACGATTAATTTGTTGAAGAATTTTTGGCCATTGAGAAGAGAGAAAGCTTTCTCGTTCACGGTTTAGAATAATATCTTGCACACCATGCTTTACAAACAAGCCTTTACCACGTTGTTTTTCTACAATGTTTTCATCCTGTAGCATTTGATACGCCTTAGAAATAGTTATTGGATTCAATTTGTATTCCGCTGCAACTTTTCTCACAGAAGGTAGCGGTTCGCCTTCAGTGATATAACCATCTAAAATTCGTGTGACCACTTGCTGGTACAACTGAATGTAGATCGGTGTGTCTGGATCCCATGGTGTCGGCATTACTATTTCCTTGATTACTTTTTATTCACTATAGTGTTATACATCACCAACACACCTTACGCAAATATTTGAATGTTGTTAAATGTAAATGAACGTTTCAGGATTAATATCAAGTAGTTAAATTTACTGACTACTACCTTAAGACAAAACACAAAAAACGCCGTTATCGATAATCATCTATAACAGCGTTGTTTTTATCACCTAATTAGCTGGTTATTGTTTAACTGCAACTTCCGGTGTAGCTGATAAGTTGCGATAAAAATTCATCACCTGCTGGCCTTGAGTATTTTTGTCAATAGTGAAATAACTCAAGCTGTTATCATAGTAAAAACCATTATCCGACATAGGATAAACTTGCCATTTATGGCCATCTCCGCGCATGGAAAAAACATTATCTCCTTCGATAAATATCTTTCTTATGTCACCTGAGTCCAGTTTGTAATCTCCCATCATTGCACTGAGATGTTTTTTACTTAAGGTAACTGTTTCAAATTTAGGTAGAGGAATTTCAAGGGCAACAGCCGCTAACATTCGCGCTATTTCGCTAGGATTGCCGGAATCGTAATTATTCAGTACCGCTACATAAAGATCTTCAGAAGGAATATATAAAGCATTAGTGGCAAAACCATGGATACCACCGCCATGTCCTATACCATCGTATTTATTAAACTTAAACATACCTAAACCAAAGCCGTAATTTGACATACTATCGTCATTTAATTTAACCGCTGAAGTCATTAATTTATAACCCTTTTTAGAGATAAGTTTGCCATTACGTAATGCGCTGAACCATATATTTAGATCATCAACTGTTGATAATAATGAACCTGCAGCATGTGGCCACATCATATCAATGTAACCAGCATTAACGTAACCATTCTCACCTTGAGAATAACCGCTAGCGCGATTAGGAATAAGTTGTAAGCCACCGAAACGACTGTTTTTCATTGCTAGCTTGGCAAAAATATCTTGTTCAATAAACTCTGCGTAAGTTTTACCACTAACCACTTCAATAATTTTGCCTAGTAGCACATAACCGGTATTCGAGTAACGATTCGCTTCTCCTACTTTTAGTGCCATTGGATGTTCAGCAAAGCGCTTGATCATAGCGTCTAATGTGGTGGGTGTTTTTAACTCCTTTTCCATGATTTTTTCATCTTGCGTATAATTTGCAATACCAGAAGTATGAGTTAATAAGTGTTTAATGGTGACCGTATTACCTTCGGTTGGAAAGTCAGGAACATATTTATGCAGGTTATCTGATAAAGACAATTTCCCTTGCTCAACTAGCATCATAATAGCCGCGCCTGTAAACTGTTTTGTGATTGAGCCTAAGCGAAATACCGTGTCGGTTTGAATCGGTACTTGTAATTCAATGTTCGCTAAACCCCGTGCCTGTTTATAAAGCGTTTGACCATTTTTAGTGACAATAACCGCAACGCCAGGACCAGTGGTATCAATATATTTTTCTAAAACCGTGTCGTATTCTTTTAGCTCTACCGCATTTACTTGCAGTAATGGTACCGTTAGCATGAGTGCCGCTAAAACAACTTTTTTTATTGTAATATTTTTCATAACTATCCTTATTTTAAAGCTTTTCCTATCTTATCCTATTTATTTATAACCGCCACTTACAGCTTATTTTTTAAGTGTAACGAGCTTTTTCTGTATAACTTTGGCAACAAAAAAGCCTCACAATGGAGGCTTTTTCAATAATTTAGGCTACTACAATAAACTTATAAGTAGCAATCTTGATTAGTTAACGTTAGTTACCGACGTTGACCAATTGTGCTTTTTTTGGATGTAGATGACAAAGATGCTCAACATGAAAAGCATGAATGCAGGAATGGCAGAAGGAACAGCATAAACGATATGAAAATATGCCGCACCAAGCATTATCGGCATTAATCCCACAGCTGCAGCAACCGACACACGAGGAATAAATAAGCCAATCCCCGCTGCTAATTCCGCAGCCCCAATAAAGTAACCAAACCACATAGGTAACCCCATCATAGAAAAGCTTTGATGTAATTCAGGCACCCCAGCTAGTTTGGCAAAACCGGCCAATATCATAGGTATCGCTAGTAAAAATCTCGGTAACTTAGGTAAAAAGTGTTTAATGCTATTCATAATGACTCTCGATAAATCTATTTGATAAAGCCATAGTACCTAGCCATAATGATTTAAAATAATTATTTATTTATATTAACTTCATAGAGTTTTTCAATGATGCCATCAATTGAACAGTATCGTATGTTTGTCGCGGTTGCCGAAAGTAATTCATTACGAGAAGCCGCAGAGAAAGTATTCAAAACTCAACCCACGGTGACCTCCGCCATAAAAAAAATGGAACAAAGCTTAGGGGTTATACTGTTTAACCGTGATCAATATCGGATGCAGCTTACTGACGTTGGTAACAAAGTCTATCAACTTGCCATTAAGTTGCTCGCTACCGAGGATGAAATAAAGCATTTTGCCACGCAAATACGTATTGGTAATGAGCCGCTAATTACCATTGCAATTGAAGCTTCGTTTGACTTATCAAGCGTATTAGCTGTGCTTGAATATGCTCAAACACATTACAAATCAACGCAAATCATACTTCAGCAGGAATATATGTCTGGTGCATTTGAAAAGCTTATGATGGAGCAAGCTGATTTTGCCATTTCACCAATGAGTTCGCTCTACTTCCCAACGGGTAAAGTTGAAATGAAGTTTATCAACCAAGGACAATTTATTTGTGTTGCTGCTCCTAAATTTTTAACCAAGCTCACTACAATCAATAGCGTTAATGAATTGATCAATGAATACCAAATTGTTGTTAAAGATTCCGGTACAAAAACTGAAAATATAGATATTGGTGTTCAACAAGGCCAACGCATTTGGTATGTAAATAACTTTGAGGCGAAGTTGTTATTGATCAAGCAAGGTATGGGCTGGGGAACACTACCTATGAGTCTAGTTAAAGACCTTATAACCAATAACGAACTTTCAAGACTAGAATTAAATGACTTTCAAACGACGAAAACAGTGGATTATCACTTGCTAAAGCTAAGCAAAAAAAACCTTGGCCCTGTCGCAAAAAAAATCTGGCAAATGTTTTAAAAAGCATCTGAATAGCAAGTTACTTAAAGCGATACTTTTAGTCTTTGTTTGGGCTGTAGTAATGAATTACCAGAGAGCTTATTCCAACGTACTAAATCTTGTACTTTCACTTTGTACTTACGACTAATATCCCACAAGTTATCGCCGTTTTTAACCACATGATAGCGTCTTTTCGTGCCATATCGAGTAAAATCACTTAGGTCAACAATGTGACTTGTTAGTGGTAATACTAACGTTTGACCAATACGAATATTGCTTGAGGTTAATTGATTAAGCTGTTTAATTGCTGCAACTTTAACGGTATGTTTCGTCGATATCTCACTTAAGGTATCGCCTGATTTGACGGTATATTTATGCCAACGTAACCAGTCTTTTTTCTTGGTTGAGGCCATTTTACTTTGTATTTGTTCAGCACTTTCAACCGGCACTAATAATAAGTGTTCCATATCTGGAGGCGTGACACCGCGATTTAAACCAGGATTAAGTCTGACTAACTCTTTGGCTTCAATGTTTGCCCATTTCGCTGCTAAGGTAATATCTAGCTGGTTTTCCAACGAAATAGCAACAACTGCAGGAGCATTTTTTATCGGAGTGAAAACATAGTTGAGTTCATCTGCTCGTTGCAATATATCAATTATTGCCAAAAGTTTAGGCACGTAAGCGGTAGTTTCTCGTGGTAAATCTAGCGACCAAAAGTCGTAAGGCTTGTTTGCTCGTTTATTTTTAGCAATGGCACGGCCAACTCGCCCTTCACCAGAATTAAACGCTGCCACGGCATTTAACCAGTCTTGACCCAATGTACGATGAAAAAATTGAAAATAGTCTAAAGCGGCATTAGTTGAGCTAACGACATCGCGTCTGCCGTCATACCACCAATTTCTCTCTAAATTAAAGCGTTTCGCCGCCACTGGCATAAATTGCCATAAACCCGCAGCACTCTGATTAGAAACACCATAAGGTAAATAAGAACTTTCCACTATTGGCAACAAAGCTAACTCTATTGGCATATTACGACGTTCTATTTCTTCAACAATATAATAAAGAAACGGTTCAGCACGCTCAGAGATAGTCACCATAAAATTAGGGTGACGCAAATAATACTTACGCCACTTAGCAACTTCTTTGTTATCGGGCACAGTTATACTTAATTGGCTGCGAATACGCTGCCATATATCGTCATGCACTATTGGCGTTAAAATAAGCTGTTCGGCTGATGACATTAATGATTGAGCAATAGCATTTGGTGTTGCTAAATGGTCATTGGTGGCAAGTTCTGCATTATTTACTTTAGGGGTTTGCTGACAAGCGGTAATAGAAAGTAAAACGAATAGTACAAGGCATTTTTTATTGGAAAATAGTGTCATCATAAAGGAAAAGGTGGTCAACAAGTGTTATTGAATTGATCGGAAAGACAGCACTGTGCGGTATTTACCGCACATAAGTCAATTAAATATTACTCAGCGAGTAAGCAAAGTACTCGCTGAAACAACAAGCGTTAATCAGATTGCTCGTCTTCGTGCTGTTTAATTTCTCGTAGTCGATCACGATATTTATCACGAGCAAGTGCCTGCATATCTGTTACTGCGTCACTTTCATCAACAATTTCACGACCAAGCAAGGTTTCAATGGCATCTTCTAACGTCACGACGCCAGAGGTTTGACCGTATTCATCTTCAACCAAAACCATGTGCATATGGTTTTTAATCAGCATATCTAATAGTTGTTGCACAGGTAGCTTTTCAGATACCCGCTTTAATGGAATACTAAAATTAAGAATAGGCTCATCACCATGACCATTGCGCTCGGCTTCATACAAGTCACCTTTGATCACTTTACCTGTCATATCATCAACGGTTTTGTTATAAATCGGCATACGGGTAAATTGAGAGGCTTTTTCATGATTTAATGCCTCTGTTACCGTAACGTCTTGGTGCAACATATGCACGACGGTACGAGGGGTAAATATTTGCCCGGTGCGTAATTCTCGCAGTTTCAATATATTCGACAAATATTCATTTTCTTGCGAAAACAAGCTGCCATCTTTATGACTTAATGACGCTAAGGCAATAATTTCTTCGCGAGTAATTTCATTTTCTTTACCAGTTTTAAATAAGCGTGTTAGGCGCGTTGAAATCCATACTAATGGATAAACTAATCTTACCAACCATGTAATAACGTAGGCAGAAGGTGTTGCCAAACCGCGCCAAAATGTTGCGCCTAAGGTTTTTGGGATAATTTCTGAAAAATATAATATCGCTAGCGTAAGGAGTACGGCAATTAAGGTTTCCCATTTTTCGCCGAATACTTGAATGGCTTGCGAGCCTACGCCTGCAGCGCCCATAGTGTGAGCAAAGGTATTCAAAATCAAAATACTGGAAAGCGATTCATCTAAACGAGTTTTAACGCTTGCTAATACCGCACCCGCTTTCGGCTTTTTTGTTTTAATTTGTTCAACAAAACTCGGCGTTACCGATAATAATACCGCCTCTAACACTGAACACAAAAACGACACGCCAATAGCAACGCCCAGGTAAATAAAAAGTAAAGTCACGTAATAATTCCAAATAAACCAATAATGTATTTCGTCTAAGGCGATAGCATATCACAACATTAGCAATAACTTTTTTCTGCTTTTAAACCAAAAAGAAAAAAAACCACCAAAATATCGGTAATTATTTTTGTAAATAAAAAGTTAATTAATTGCCCTAATCATGATTACTTCTTAGAATTAAGCTAACTGTATTAATTTTGATCAATGACAAATGTCACATTTTTCTGGAAAAGAGTTAAAAAAATTAAGAAAAGAAGCGGGCTTTACACAAAAGTTACTCGCTGGAAAAGTCGGTATCAGCCGTGAAACTGTGGTTGCTATTGAAAATGAGCATCCTAAAACTATTGAATCACTCAACATTGAAGTGGTTAATGCTTGGTGGCAAGCTTGTCGGCATTTAGTGTCAGAGCCAAGTCAGCTATCTTTTAAAGCACAGGTCATGAAATTTTTTGCTCTTCAATAGAAACTCTCCCCGCTAAAAGCTACTTTCACAATAAATTAGAAACAAAAAATCCCCCATTCCTGAGAGATTTTTTTATTGCTTGCTACGTATAAATTTAGCTTATTTGCGTCATTTCGTTCAATGTGAACTCTGCAACGGCACCTTCAGTGGCTTTCATATAATCTTGCAAATGTTGGTTAGCCATATGTGCTTGCCATAATTCACGTGACTGCCAGTTTTCATAGAACATAAAATGCGCTGGGTTTTCATTGTCTTGATGTAAGTCATAGTTAATACAGCCAGTTTCTGCTTGTGTCACTTCAATCAATTTTAGTAATTCAGCTTTTACTAGCGCAACTTTGTCAGCATTCGCTTTAATGTTGGCAACTATGGTTAATGTAGCCATAATAATTTCTCACTTTTAAGTTATTTTATTCATTAATAATATTGCTTTCGATAGTCTTATCAGGCTGATTAAAAACCTTGTAGTACTAGCTTACCAATTGACTTACCTGCTTCTAATTCTTGATGCGCTGCTCTTAAATTTTCAGCGTTAATCGCGCCTAAATTTTTACCAATAGTCGTTTGCACATAACCTTGGTCAATTAGCTCAGCAACTCGGTTTAACAAGTGACTTTGTTCCTGCATATCAGCCGCATTAAACATTGAACGAGCAAACATAAACTCGATATGAAATGATAAACTTTTAGACTTAAGCTTCATTACATCTAACGGTGTTTTCGGATCGTCAATCATGGCAATTTTGCCAAATGGCACTAATAACTCAGTATAAGTTTCAAAATAAGACTCTGTGCTATTTAAACTTGCAACATGAGTAACTTGGCCCATACCTGCATTAGCAATTAAGGCATCAATTTGTGGTTGTAATGGTAGGTTGTGGTTCACTACATAGTCTGCGCCTAATTTTTTCACCCATTGCGTTGAGCTTTCACGCGAGGCTGTTGCAATAATAGCAGCGCCAGTAACCGCTTTAGCTATTTGTAGTAATATTGAACCAACACCACCAGCAGCGCCAACAACGAGAATAACTTCATTTGATTTTTTAATATTATTTGGCGATTGTTGCTTAATACCTAAATGTTCAAATAATAATTCCCAAGCGGTAATTGCGGTTAATGGCAAGGCAGCGGCTTCAGCATCAGATAAGCTTTTTGGTTTTTTACCAACAATACGTTCATCCACTAATTGATATTCAGCATTACTACCTTGGCGAGTTATGTCACCAGCATAATAAACGATATCACCGGGTGCAAAGTGACTAGTATTTTCACCTATAGCAACCACTTCACCCACAGCGTCCCAACCTAGCACTTTATATTCACCTTCAGCGGGCACAGCATTTAAACGCACTTTATAATCGGCTGGATTAACGGCGATTGCTTTTACTTTCACTAGTAAATCACGACCGATAGCAATCGGTTGAGGTAGTTCAATATCCATTAAAGATTGTGGATTGGTAACTGGTAGCGACTGTGTATATCCAATGGCTTTCATCATGCTTCTCACTTAATTATTTACTGGTTAACTTGCTTTGGGTCTTAACTTGAAATGAATGATAGCGCTTGATTTACCACCAATAAACAGCATAATAATTGAAACATTATCAAAAAATAATTGAAAGTATGCAGCTAGAAGATCTTCAAGTGGTACTAAAAGTGGCCGAGTTTCGCAGTATCACTGCAGCTGCCGCCAGCTTAGATATGCAAACAGCAACCGCTAGCGCAGCTGTTAAGCGTGTTGAGCGCAGTGTAGGTGTTGAGCTTTTTACTCGTACAACTCGCAGCTTGAAAGTCAGTAGCGCAGGAGAGCGCTATCTTCCTCACTGTCAGCAAGCACTCGATATGCTTGAACAAGCCAAACAAAATGTTAAAGATGATTTAGCTGTTGTTGATGGTGAATTACGTCTTGGCATTTCTTCTGATTTAGGACGCAATGTTGTTGTGCCCTGGCTAGATGAATTTATGCAAACTCACCCCGCCGTTAGCTTGAAAGTAAATTTAAGTGATAGCAACATCGATTTCTATCGTGATTCAGTCGATATTGCCCTCCGCTATGGCTCTCCTACTGATTCAAGCATGTTTGGCTTTAAAGTATGTAACGTGCCACGTTTATTGTGTGCCACACAAGGTTATTTAGACCAGCATGGCACACCGAAACATCCTCATGACTTGACGACACATAATGGCCTTTTCTATCAACTTCACGACATTATTCACGATGTTTGGGATTTTACCCATCAAGAAAACAAGTTTAAAATTAAGATGAGTGGTAATCGCGCCGGCAATGACGGTGATTTAGTCAGACGTTGGTGTGTTGCAGGAAAAGGCTTAGCGACTAAATCAGCATTAGATGTTGCAGCAGATTTGCTAGCAGGCAACTTAGTCAGTGTTTTACCTGACTACCAACCTACTTATACCGAGCTATGGATTATTTGCCCAAGTCGACAGTCAATTACTCCCGCAGTAAGACTATTACGTGATACTTTTCGCGCTAAATGTAATGGCATTTTAAAGCAATTGGTTGATAAAGGAATTTTGGACGCTGGCGTGCTAAATTAAAAGACTAAGTCACAACATTTTACGTCAGTTAGCAGCCTTTACGGTTAGCTGATTTTTCTTGAAATTCCATCAAATTACCCTGTTGATCTATCGAAAGTTCGCAGCAGTCGTTATATAGACCGAGCAGCAATTCACGACTTTTTTGTACTCGTGATTTCAATGTCGAATATTTTATATTGTGTTGATGGGCATACGCTTTTTGTGACATGCCATTAATTTCAATCGCAGTGAGTAACTGAGCTTCTTGTGACGGTAAAGCATTTATAAAGGGTACAATGCAATGTGATAGCTGTTTTACTACATCTTCATCAGGTTGTTCGTACCAAAGTTCTTCCGCCGTAACGTTAACTGCCTTCCCTCGTTTTCGATAAAAATCGATAATGGTATTGTTGGCAATTTGAAATAGCCAAGCTTTGACTTTTTTGATGTCCTTTACCGTATGTAAGTTTTGATAACTTTTAATAAGAATATCTTGCAATAAATCATCAACATCGTCGTGGTCTGCTACATGCTTATGCAAAAATCGCTTTAAGCTGGCACGGTATTCTCGCCATATGGACTCCACTTTCATCGACTACACTCCGCTACTTATACTAGCCAAATAAGCTTCGGCTAGTTTTGGGGTTACACTATTCACTATTAACTAAGTATATAATTATTAACAACAATGTGCTTGATTACAATCGTTGGCATTTAGTTCTTTTTCGCCATTGCCTAAGTAAGTATTTGTTAGGTAAAAGTCTATAAAAAGCGCTTCGAAATCATCTGACGTAGTATGCTTAACAGCCCCAGAATCCAACAGCGATGTTTGCCATTTTTGCATTTTCGGCAAACAGCATAAGAAATCAAAACCTGTATGGGCTTTAACAATAGCAGCACGATGCAAAAGCGGTAACCATGCAATATCTACATTGCTAAGATTATTTGACTTAAAAAATTTCCTATCTGTCGACAGTTGTTGCTCAACTTTTGCAAATTCAGCAATTAATTTTGCTGATTTTTGCTTGAAAACAGTTTCTTCTTTGCTACCCATAGTACCACATTGCAATAGATAATTTTTAGTTGCTAAATAGCTCCATGCTCGGTCTTTTGCGCGCTGCTCATTAGTAATTTGGGGGTCAATTGCACCAAATTCATCTTCTATATATTCTATAATTGCGTCTGATTCGAATAACGCTGTACCTGACTCAGTGATTAGCACTGGAACTTGTCCATTGGGCGCAATACCCAGAAACCATTGGGGTTTATTTTTTAAACTAATATACTCAATTTTATAAGGAATATTTTTTGCGTTCAGTGCTGCCGTTACACGCTGAACAAATGGACAAATTTTAAAACTAATAATTTTAAGCATCTTCATTCTCACTTCAATTAAATTGATTTACGACCATAAGACGCAGTAGTGATAAAAAAGACGAAGCTAATTTTAAGTATTATTATAGAAGATTTCACAAGAGTACGCGCAACGGCATACTCGTATAGCTTTAATGCTGCTATAGCGCAAATAACTATTGAAAGAGGGCGTTTATCTTCAGGTAATTAAACGCCGTATTACAAGGCTACTTACCTAAGTCTTTCAATGCTCTTAAATCGATACGTTCAATTTCTTGCGCGTAAATGGCAGTTGGTTTATCAGTAATACTTGAATACAGCACAACCTTGCTATCAGTCACTTGAATACCATAATTACCAGAAGTGAGATAAAAACCTCCTGAGTAACGGCCTGATGCAGATAACCAGCCCGCTTTATTTTTTTCCAACCATTCTTTTAGCATGATGTATTCAGGGTCTTGTGCGCTAAGCTGTATTTTTGTGTCGTTGCCATCACTCAAAAATACGGTAACTTCGGCATCAAGTTGCACATCTACTGTCTTACTACAGCCCATGAGCACAAATAATAACGTTGATAAAACTAGCAGATATTTTTTCATTTTATTATCCAATCAGTTGAAATATAAATTGGTTACATACGTTTGAAACCATCATGGTTTTGTATTTTAAACCAATCACAAAAACTTACTTTGATGAATCGCAAACTTATCACAAATCTTCCAAATTGTTCTCTTGTTTAATAATTATACCAATGATTTTTCTTGATAACATGACACCAGTTAGTAAAATCTCATCAAAAAAAGTAGCTTAAGTCACTATTATTTATAGTGAATACTAAGCTTCACCAACTCTTCACCAAAGCTATACTGTCTTTTTCATGCGTTCTGATAATGTAAATCATCTAAAAATTGTCTCAGGTGTTTGGTTAATGAAAAAAATAATTTTTGTACTGTGCGGGTTAATTATTCTTAGTGCTACTGGTTACGCTGCTGAGGCTGAACACGCCAGCAAACCTATTATTAGTGGTTACGAATATCAGCATTCATCAACAATATTTGCTGAAAAAAGACGTTACATGGTATCGCTGCCAGAGCGCTATTTAATGAATAAGCGACATTACCCAAGCCTGTACGTTATTGATGCTGACTTTCAATTTCAACATGTTTCAGCGGTAGTAAAAAACCTTACCCGTATGGGAAAAATTCCACCGATGATCGTAATAGGAATAGCGAATCAAGGCGGTGATGACTACCTTAAAACGACAACATGGCCAGATAAGAATGATGATGCTTTCGGTGATGCAACAAAACTTCAACACTATATTAGCCAAGAGTTACTGCCGTTAATTGATAAAAATTACCGCACCAATAAGCAAAAGGCCCTTTCAGGATATTCACTCGGTGGTTTATTCACGCTTTACAGTATGATGCAACAAGATACACCGTTTAATGCTTTTCTCGCCATGAGCCCAAGTGCTTGGTTTGATGGCAACAGCTTACCAAAAAAACTGACACCATTATTAGCAGCAAATAAACTGCAAGCGCCGGTATTTATTTCACTTGCTAATGAAGAAGACATGGGCGTTGATGAAGTTGTTAAAGTGTTTGAAGCGTCGGCAGCTAAATCATTAAGGTGGCAGTACAAGCATTACCCTAATGAAAATCACTTTACTACTGCCCTACCTGCGCTTTATGACGGCTTACAATTTTTAGCACCTCATTACGCAATTGATGGCACTGATATGCTGGCAATTGGCGACTATAAAGCCGTATTCGCACACTTTAAAGCACAACAAAAAAACTGGGCAGGCTTTCAATTTGAATGGTTACACGCCTACCAATTTGCGAAATACATGTTTTGGTCAAAACAAATTCAGCAAGTTGACGAGATATTAGCGGTGATTAAAGCAGAGTTTCCTGAGTCATACACTATGGTTAACATTCATCTTGCCAATGGCTTTAATAAAAAGAAAGATCATCCAAAAGCATTACAGTTATTAAAGAATGTAAAAGCTGAAGGTGAAAGTTTTCCTGGCTGGCATAAACAAATGAGTGTTTATTATGACGCTATTGATAGACAAGATTTGGCACAAAAGCATCAAGGTATTGCGTTAAAGCTAGCTGAGCAATATCAATTTGAAAGCTGGGAAGTGTGGGAACTGATGTAACTTATTACTGGCAAGTTGATAATACCTACTAAGCAATTTAGTAGGTATTATCTAGATTAAAAAACCTAATCTCAGCGTTATGCTTTAAGCAAATTTAAAAATATTATCCCAATATGCGTCTAACTTTTGTTTCGCTTTGTCTAAAGGTACGGCGAGGTAAATATCACCTTTCATTACAACCAACTGCAGTCGCTCAAGCTTGCTTAATGCATCTGAAATTTCAAAATCTACCTGTGATTGATATTTATTTTCAAACCAATGTTCAATGGTATTATCTAACGCTTGAGCACTTAGCCCTGAGGAATTATTTAGTAAAAAGCTATAAGCCAAAATAGCTTCTTTGAAATCCTCTTCTTCAGCAGCATCAATCAAGGTATGAAAAACACCGGCATTATTATCGAGGTTTTTAAAATATAAGTTATCAGATAAGGCTTTCATAAATTTAATTTTTCTGTTTTTAAATTTACTCCATTCTTTAAAAACAAAACCACCTAAAACCCCCATGCCAATGGCAAATGAAATAAAGTGTTGTTGGGTCATTTCAACCGACTCTTCGCGCCAGCCTAACCAAAAAGCCAATAGCGTAGCTAATAAAACAAGCGATGCGCCTAGTTTTGTCACCAGTACAACCGCGCCACCAACAACAGCGGAGCCGCCAATGATCGCTTTATCAATCGGCCTCATTCTTACTTCACTGTTTGGAAATAACATCTCTAAATCGGCTTTAGGGACATTTTGAAATAGCTTTACTATGGTCGAACCGGGCTCAAAGCCAAGTAATGGCTTATTTTTCTGATCAAAGTGTTCTTTACCCTTAAAGGTTATGAACACTGCCACTCGATCAAAGTTGGTGAAATTAATACTTTGTTTACGTAAACCAAAAAACGACGTGATGGATTCACTTAATTGCGATTCACCACGACGGTAAAAAACTACCTGTTCAAAATCATCAAACTCAACTTCTAATCTGACTTTAAATAATGACTCTTCAGTTAATGCTTCTTGCAGATCTTGTTCGGTAATTTTCTCAAAGTTGGCGGCATTCAATACGCCAGCAAAACTTTCTGCAAATCGGGCTTGGCATTGCGCTTTTTGCTCTGATGAATATGGTTCAAGTTGTTTGGTATCGGCATTGGGATCTAACGGTGCATAATCATTTTTTAATGACTCTAACGTTTGATGGTATTCAACATGAAAAGAGTTTGAGAGTAGCTCACAAAATTGCCTAAACGATGTACCAGAATCGTCAAATTCGAGTTCACGTAAACACATTTCAACAATATCTTGTTTTCTATAAGGAATGAATCGGTCAGCAGCCATAACACAATATTAAGTAATGTCAGATAGTTAGAGTGTAGGGGAAATAGCGGTGCATTAAAATGCTAATTTAATAGCGGGCACTGGTTCGCATTAAAAATATTTAAAACAATTTAACATGTTAATTAGAACTAACACCCACAGCCCGAATATAATCATTGCTCACATGCTGGATTAGCATAGAAATCAAATAGATTTAAGAGGATAGTAAATGCGTTTAAAAGGGAAATTGCTAAAGTGGAATAACGAGAAAGCCTTTGGTTTTATTGCCCCTAATGGTGGCGGCGATGATGTGTTTATCCATAAAACAGCATTTTCAAATGACAAACGTACGCCACAAATAAATGAGTTAATCACGTTTTCCATAGCGAAAGATAAACAAGGCCGATATTGTGCTAATGATGCGACTTATTCAGGTGAAAAGTTAAAGAAGAAACAGGCTAAAAGTGTGAATAAGTTTTCAATTATATTATCAACTTTGTTTCTGATGTCATTACCGATTGCTGTAGTTATGGAAATCATGCCTCAAAATATAGCCTTCAGCTATTTCGTTGCTAGTGCTGTTACTTTTATTACCTATGCCTTTGATAAGTCAAAAGCTAAACGGGGAGTTTGGCGCACACCAGAAAGCACATTGCATCTATTGGCCTTAATTGGTGGTTGGCCAGGTGCGGCTGTAGCGCAGCAAACACTTAGGCATAAATCACAAAAAAGAGCTTTTAGAATTACTTTTTGGCTCACTGTTCTTATTAATATCAGTGCACTCACTTGGTTACTGTTTTCACAACATAGTGCTAATTGGATGGCGATATTTTTGTAAGTAATAAAAAGTTTGGCACTGACTTGTCTTTAGCATTTAGTTTTTATATCCCTATATTAAAGGTTTAACATTTGGTAATGTACAATAACAAGCTAATAAATAAGAATAAAAAACGTAATAAGCAGTTTCAACTTTGCCATTTTAACTGATGGTTTTCGTCTTTTATTGAGGCTTGTACTTATTTAAAGTTTTATAACAACAAGGAGTGTCCACAATGGATTATTTTATCGGAGCATTAAAAAAATACGCTGATTTTACTGGTCGAGCACGAAGAAAAGAATATTGGATGTTTATTCTAGTGTACTTTATTTTAAGTTTAGTCGTCGGCGTATTAGACGCCATGGTTGGCATGGGTTTTCTTGCTATTATCTTTACGCTGGGAATGATTATTCCAAGCTTCAGCATTGCAGCAAGAAGATTACACGATACTGGCCGCTCAGGTTGGTGGCAATTAATATTATTAATTCCGCTTATCGGCTTTATTGTGTTTATTATATTCACAGTACAAGACAGCCATGATGCTAACGACTACGGTCCTAACCCTAAAGTAGGTGAGCTAGCTTAACTATAAGCACTAGCTCTTTATGTGTATGCACACTTTTGTGCATACACAGCTAGCAATGTAAGGTGAACGTTAGAATTAACTGATAGCTTTTAAACGTAGCGTATTAATAAATAACCTCGGGTCATTTATATTTTCTAACATCGAAGCATCTGGTAAACAATCATCATCAACATAGTCAACAAAATCGCCTGCTGAATCAAAAACTAAAATATCCAATGCTAATCTATCCAAGCCGTATAAACCCCGATGGATCATATCGGCTGAAAAAACTAACAAATCACCAGCAGCCAATTGAATTTTTTTACCTGTAGACAATGCTTCATTACTTTCCCTACCTTTTTCTTCTTGTCGTACATTAAACTCTTCTTCATTGTCCCAGCGCTTATGTGTGCCTGGCACTAGCTCCATGCCAAGCTCATCAAATAATGGTACTCGAAGATGTAAAACCTGAGTTTCATGAATAACTTTTTTTTGCACATCTACGTCATGGTCATACTGACAATCTCGATGCCAAAAATCTTTAAGCTGGGGGTTTACCGGATTAAAAAATAACTGTGTATTCATAAACGCAGGATTATCAGTAATAACTGAATCAACAATATCCATTATTTTTTTTGAACTGATAAAGTTGAAGAGTGTTAGGCGATCATCTTGTGCTAAGTATTTACTGCCGGTAATTAAGGAAGAATTAAAAGCAACTTCTCGGTAAAAAGTCGCATTGTCTTGTTTCCATAATTCATGAAACTTTAAGATGACTTTTCTCAGTGAGGAAATTTCAGCAGCATTAAAAAAATCTCTAATGACAAAGTAACCATGCTCGTTATAGTCACTATTTATCTGATTTCGTTTATCTAACATTAGTTACCAGTACCTTTACTGTTTGGATGAATATCATAGACTGAATAACGGTTTGAACTAATAGAATAGCCACGACTCCAGCAAGGCAGTATTTTAACTCAACGCAATTCAGAATATGAGCATTATATTTATCATTTAGTAGTTTATTTCTACAATAATTAGCTTAAGCTAGTGCTTAGAATAAAAACAAAATAATAAAATTACAGGAAGTAATAATGAATGAAGATGTGAAAGCGCTAAGGTCAGAATTAGCGTTACTTAAACTTCAATTCAGCGAACGAGTTGGTGCGGTTGAAAAGCGTTTAAATAACTTGATTGCCAAAGAAGAGCAGCAAAGCGATTATTTAAATCCAAACTTCATTCAAGTTGAAGAGCAAACAACGCCATACGTTCAAGAAAATTTATCCGATGTAGTGCTGCCAAAAATTCCAGCAGCTAAAACTGAGCAATCAAAACTACCTGAAAATAAATGGCAAGCACCTATTCCCACTAAACCATCATTTTTTGCACTATTTTTTCAAACGCTTTTATCATCTTTTTTTGATTGGCTTTCACCCGTCACCAACATTTATCAATCATATAAAGCGAAAGGCATGTTAGGTATTTTCATTCTAACTATTGTTGGAATAGGCTTAACACTTGCCGGATTTGGCTATTTAATGCAGTTACTTATTGATCAGCTCGGGGCTGGCGCTAAGTCTTTATTAATATGTTGTGTCGCAATTTTGGTAATGGGGCTTGGAATAGTACTAAAAATAAAAACCCGTTTTGGAGAGTTTGCTACAGCCATTGTCACCTTAGGTGTATTACTCTCCTATAGTACCGTTTACTTTTCCGGTAGTGTTTATGGTCTTTTACCCGATATTGCGACATTAATTTTATATTTAGCGATTGCTTTAATGTGCCATACACTTGCCCTTTGGCTTGACACTAAAGTAGTTGCCGCACTAGGTGTAATTGGCATTGCAACCATGCCATTACTTTCAAACGCCATTAGTGTTGAGCCCACTTATTACTTACTGTCACTCGCTTTTGTTGTCTGTAGTAGTTTAATTTTGGCATATCGACTCCTCGGACAATGGCTTGCTCAGCTAAGTTTAGCATTCACCTTAGTTACACTTGAATGGGTTATTGGCTTTGAAAATATTGCTATTTCCGTTTGGATGATTAACATATTTTACCTACTGTTTTTTGCCTACGCTGTTGCTGTGTTATTAAAAAGTGATACAACAACAAAGCAGCCGCTAGTATTTCTGGCAACATTGGTTGGTGCCACAGTATTAATTTTCTTTCAAGCAACAGACATCTTCAGCACGCAAATAAACCTTAGCTTTGCACTAAACACCGTAGCTACTACCATCGTAAGTGCTTTTCTCTACAAGGTTAAACGCGAATTAATGCATTTCTTTATTTTGCTATCCGCTGTCTGGGGCGTATTGACAATAGTTAGCTCTATTAGTGAGGCTTATTGGGGAATTTCATGGGCAATTGAAGGAATATTACTCTTACTCATCGGCCGTCGATATGCAATTTCAGCAACAGTTAATCAGGGCCAAGCAATAATTGCCATCGCACTGTTATATTCATGGTCAGCTTTAGCAATGTACTTTCCATTACCGGCATTGAAATCAGTTGATGGCTGGATGCTATCTATCATAATTGTTGCCACCATTGCCATTTGGCAACGTTTGATTAATACCACAGAAGTATTCAATGAAACGTCGCAACATAAAATAAAGCCCATTTTACAGCTGCTTGAAGTTGTTTGGTTGTCAGTGTTATTTATTACAACTGCTGATATATGGTTAGACAATTGGACAGGTGCGTTAGCGATATCATTGCAAATAGCCTTATTGTTTAGAGCAAAATATTGTAAACAAGTTTCCATAGAGATTTTTGCTGCTATTTTAATATTTGTACCTTTATTTTATGCTTATCAAGGCTCGTTAATCGTTGATAGCTATAGGTTTACCATACTGCCACTATTTGCAAAAATTGCGATTATTTCAACGTTTATACAATTATGGTTATGGTCAGCGTTTTATCGGAAATACCACCCAAATAGTCCCATTAAAGAAATTGCGGAAGCTGCAAGAATATTCTTTTACTTGCTCATTCCTATTTGCTGGGTAGGTTCAGTTATTCGTCGCTTTGATGAGGAGTCACTGATGGTGCTATGGCTTTCACCACTAATCGCCTTGATGTTAGCTCGCAAAATTAACCATCACTTACTAATAAAAGAAGCCAAAATACTCACAGGTTTATCAAGTGTCGTATTTGCCATCGCCATTGGACAACTATCACTCACGAATAGCCTAGTGGCTACTTTTGGCTTCTCTATTTTTTACGCGACGGCCTATTGGTTCAACCGGAGAAACGCTACTGATATTTATCAATTTATTTGTAGTTCGGGAATACTAACACTTGGTTTTGCGATTCCGAATATTATCGCCTTCCAAACCAGTAATATTACTTATAGTATTATTTTCGCTGCACTTTATTGGAGTACTATTTTTAACTTAGTTAATGTATCTGAGCATCTAAAGAGAATTGAAAAATTCATCACGCTAACATGCATAGCATTAATAGTTGCCGCTTGGTCACTTATGTTCTCAAGTGCAAGTTATATTGCTGTTCCAGCAATATTTTTGTTTGCTGCTTTGTATCAAAAAGAGCAACGATTATTAAATACCTTGCTCGGTAAAAAACTCAAACTTAACTACGATTTGTTTTTGCATTCTCTTGCCGCGATTAGTTATGTCATTTTATTTACTTCACTAGCCGAGTATCGTCTTAACTTATTAATAGCTCCAGCACTAGCCGTACATGGCGCTTTAATATTATTCTTAAAAGATAAGCGCTTAACAACTGTTAAATACAGTTTTGGCTTAATGTTATTAGGCATAATAAAACTAGCTATGATTGATGCAGCCAGCGCTTTACTGTGGCAAAAAGTAGTTTTATTCATGGGTATTGGTGTGTTTATTTTAATTGCTTCATTTTGGTATCAGAAATTGGTCAATAATTCCGAAACTCCTAATATAGAGAGTACTTTGATTAAAGGCCAATAAGGGAAAACATTGCTAGCTACATATGTTGTGCATAGCAATATGTGTAGCCCTTTAAATAAACTAAATATTTTAAGCTAATCGGAAAATCAGCTCAAAAAAATAGGGAAGTAACTATTTTACTTTGATTTTTCATATCATTATTTTGTAACCTTTCATTAAAAAATATTGTGTGCTTAAATTAAATGTAAAGCTCTGCAGATATTTGCCGATAGCGAGCTTAAGTACTGCTGTAATTTACTTCGGAGAACCATAATGTCGATCAATATCAATAACACCCCAAGCTTTGCTCCTGAAAATGGCGGTAATGGCACAATTTTAAAAGTCGCTGTTAAAGCAAAAGAGCTCGCGGAAGAAGAAGGGAAAATGGCATTGCAATTAATTGAAAGTGCTGCACCTTCTACAAGTTCAAACAGCCCAATAGGCAATGCTGGACACAATATAAATATCAAAGCTTAAATATTTTGAATGTCTCGGCTATAAATGGCCGAGCTTTAACATAAACTAAGAATACTTAAGTCAAATTATTAAGCTATTTCCTACCCCTTCCTAATATTTAAATTCATATTAATCAGCTATTTAATTTAATTGATAATAAAGGTTGGAGATAATATAGTTCTTCCTAGTTAAAACTCTGTTGGCATACAAGATGTTACTTACATCAATAACATTGCAATATCTACATATCATCGGCACCTTTCAAGGGTTATTACTGGCAATCATGCTTATCTCTGGGCCAGAAGTCACAAATGCCAGCAGAGTGCTAGGAAGTTGGTGCTTCTTTATGGCGCTTTATTTTTGTAGCCCATTAGCAATCATTCATTCTGATAACGCTATTTTTTCTCAATTTATCGGTTGGGGATATTTTGTTCCTGCAAGCTTTGGTGCATTGTTATATTTATATTGCCGTTCAGCAATTATCGATAAGCCTTTTCAACTTCGTGATATTTTACATAGCCTCCCTTTACTACTTTGCCTTATTATTAACATTGATTTTTTACTCACTTCACCTTTGGAAAAAATCGAAATTGTTAACAGTGGTCAGCGTGAGGAATACATTGTTTTCATTACTCGACTGTTAGTTATTTCACAAGCATTCATCTATTTAGCCCTCAGTTTCCAGTTAATCATCAAATTTAAAAATAGTGCAGATAGCTACCTTTCAAACTTTAACCCAAATATATTTGCTTGGCTTTGGCTATTATTAAGTTTGTACGGGGCTATGTGGCTAATAGAAACATTAGCTATTATCTTGGGTGGAAATTTTATCCTAGCAATCATCAGTGACTTGCTCTTTTTCTCTTTGATATACAGCATTTCAATGACGCAATGGCGATACCCAACACTATTTAAGATTCATGGTTTAATGCCAATTTCCGGCAATAAAAACGAAGTCAAATCTAGCCCAAACGCTTTTGATAGCGATACTCGCAAGAACTTACTTGATACTATTATTACATTTATGAACGAGGAAAGACCATACTTAAACAACGACCTTACACTTAATATCTTAGCGAAATATCTCAATCTTAGCAGTCATCATCTATCTGAAATACTTAATCAACAAGCTAATAAAAATTTCTATCAATTCGTTAATGAGTATCGAATAAACTTCATTTGTCAGCGTATGATTACTGAAGAAAATAGTAAAATTTTAGATTTAGCAATGGCCGCCGGTTTTTCTTCTAAAAGCACATTTAATGCTGTATTTAAACAAATGAAAGGGCTTACTCCTAGTCAATACCGTAAACATTTAAAACAAAATACTTAAATACGTACAGTTCGACCGAACTGTACGTATTTTTCGACCTATCCAGACGTATATTCCACTAACTTTATTTCAAATAACACAGGTTCAATATATTCGATGTTGAACCGTCATTAGTAAATATTAACATCTATTAACTGGTATCAATTTAACGGTATTAGCTAATAGTAAAATAAGGTAAAAAATGAAATATATATTAATAGTTTTGAGTATCAGTATCTTAATTTCTTGTACGAACGGGCAGTCAGCAAAAGTAACTATAGATCGGAGTAAAGCACAAATAAAACGTCCACCTTTAGGCGATCTGATTACCGCTAATGATTTGAAAAAAGACTTAACTGAGCTGAGAGTTTTACTCGACTCAGTCCACCCAGAGCCAAGCTTCACCATGAATATAGCGGAGGTTAAATTTCAATTAAAAAAACTTGCTGAAGCAATAACAACTCCAATGACCCAATTAGAGGCTTGGAAATATTTATCTCAACTCAATCCTTATTTTCAAGATGGCCATATGGTTATTTCTTATCCTGAATTCACTACAGCTCTAAATCATCATATCGATAACGGTGGACGAATTTTTCCTCTTAAAGTGAGGATAGACAAATCACACCGTATCTATGTTACTGACGTTAAAAGTATTGATAAGAAAATTAACGTGGGTGACAGAATAACCGCGATTAACGGAGTTGAGGCGTCAAACATTGTTAACGATATTTTAAATAGAATGCACGGTGACACAGTAAGTAATCGTTTGGCATTTGCATCAGAGAGATTCGCCAAGATGTATTGGTTACTATATGGCGACACTGGCTATTACCAAATTGATATTAAAAACGATAATGGCCAAAATAATTACTCTGTTGTCGGGAGTGATGTAAAACTTGGAGGTAGTAATCATAATATTGACGAGTTCACACAGCGTAAATTATTAGGAAATAATATTGGCTATTTACGAATTGACCGTTTTTACTATACTCCTGATCAAGAGAAAGCTTATTTCAATTTTATGGAAGAGTCGTGGCAGGAATTTTATAATGCCAAGGTGCAAGATGTCATTATTGATGTTCGCAATAATCCTGGTGGAACAGATCATTATTGGCAGCAAGGTATTGCACCATATATTGCCAATGAACCTTTCTTATTTGTATCACAATTTAAAGTTCGACTGACAGAGCGTAACCTTCGTCTAGGACCTGTTCAAGGCGAATTAGGTACCATTATGGAAGGCCCTTATGATCAGTTGATCTCTGTTAAAAAACATAATGATCTACGAATATCAGGGAAAGCCTATTTGCTTATGGGCCCTTTAAGTTATTCTTCATCAGTTTTATTTCTAACGGCTCTTCAGGACTCAAAACAGGCAATAATTGCTGGGCAGTCAAGTGGCGCAAGATCATGTACAACAGGCCGGATAGAGACTTCCAACCTGCCAGGATCTAAATTAGAAATAACTCTGCCAACATTAATTTTGACCCGACCATCAGGGAAGGAATTATGTCATCAACCTATTCAACCAGATATTTTTATTACTGATGAGCCATCTGATCCGGCGATGGCGATCAAAAAATTAGCTAAGTCCATTATTAATAGGAGATAAATTATTTTAGAGCAAAGGCTTTACTTTTGTAGAGTTCTTGCTCTATACTATATTTGTTCTCGTTAGAACACCTGTTGTATTAATTTTGTATTCTAGCTTCCCCAAGCTAATTATACCGATGACCCCTTTTGTCATCGGTTTTTTTATGCCTAAAATTTACCTTTACTGCTATTTATTCCGTATTTACATTTAAATATTGTGATGCTTCCATCTTCGAGAATTATTCAGTAGTTATCCGGTCTATTGTTAGGCGGCAATTATCACGCTAATATTTTTCCATTGTCTGCAACGATATTCTGTTAAATGTTCACTAAGCCACTAAGGAGAACTTATGTCATCATATAAAAAAACGAACGAAGCTATTGCTGCGTTAACTGCTGAGCAATACCATGTGACGCAAGAAAGCGGCACTGAACGCCCTTGGACTGGCGAGTTGTTGGAAAATACCGCTGTCGGTATTTATGTTGATATTGTTTCAGGTGAGCCCTTATTTGCTTCAGCCGATAAGTTTGACTCAGGTTGTGGCTGGCCTAGCTTTAGTAAGCCTATTGAAAGCATTAACGTTAATGAAATAACAGATAAAACCCATGGCATGGTACGTACTGAAGTACGCTCTGCTCATGGTGATAGTCATTTAGGGCATGTATTTACAGATGGTCCTGCCGCACAGGGCGGTTTACGTTATTGCATTAATTCTGCATCACTGAAATTTATTCATCGCGACGATATGGTTTCTAAAGGCTACGACGCTTATTTATCACAAGTGGAAGGGTAAATTATGGCAATTGAACGAGCAATTTTAGCAGGTGGTTGCTTTTGGGGTATGCAAGATTTAATACGCAAGCTACCTGGCGTTACAGAAACTCGCGTTGGTTATACTGGTGGCAATGTTGAAAATGCGAATTATCGCAATCAAGGCGATCACGCAGAAGGCATTGAAATACTATTTGAAAATACTGTGATCGGGTATCGAAAAATTTTGGCATTCTTTTTTCAAATACATGATCCGACTACAAAAAATCAGCAAGGTAATGATCGAGGTAGTAACTATCGCTCAGCCATTTACTATACAAATACCGAACAAAGAGCTATCGCTGAAAAGACTATTATTGATGTAGATGCTTCAGGGTTGTGGCCAGGAAAAGCGGTTACAGAAATCGCTCCGGTTGGAGACTTTTGGCAAGCAGAGGCAGAACATCAAAATTATTTGCAGCACGTGCCTTATGGTTACACGTGCCACTTCCCTCGACCTGACTGGGTATTGCCAGAACAATAAATCATTGTTCGAAGAGTAGTCGTTATTTTAGTGACTACTCTGCAATATATGGCTCTTCTTCACTTAATGGTTCAATGTTCTCATCATGAAACCAGTCACAAATAACTGCATTGGCTTGGTCTGAGCCTGTGCGTTTTAATGACGAGAATGCTTGTACTTTAATGTTGGCATTTAAGTCTGCTAGTTGCTTTTTAACAGCTAATACTTGCGCGCTAACTTTACCTTGAGAAAGTTTATCACTTTTAGTTAGTAGGGCTAAAATTGGTAAGTCACCTTCTGCAGCCCATTTAATAAGGTCCATATCAAGGTCTTTTAATGGATGTCTGATATCCATCAGTACCACTAAACCTTTCAAACATTCACGTTTTTCTAAGTATTCGCCTAAAGCTTTCTGCCATTTTTTCTTCATTTCCATTGGCACTTTAGCAAAACCGTAGCCGGGTAAATCGACTAAGCGTTTGTTTTCAGCAATTTCGAAAATATTAATAAGCTGCGTACGACCAGGAGTTTTACTGGTACGTGCAAGGCCTCTTTGGTTAGTAAGCGTATTTAATGCGCTCGACTTACCAGCGTTAGAACGACCGGCAAATGCCACTTCAATGCCGCTATCTGCTGGTAAACGACGAATATCGGGTGCGCTAATGGTAAAAGTCGCTTTGGTCAGATGAATGGCTGTAGATGACAAGGTTAAGGTCCAACTATAATAATAAAAAACGCATTATATCGCTTTTTCCCACTAAAGATGCAATTGTATTAGACTTTAGGCAAATTTTTTCGCTAAAACCCCCTATAAAGTGTGTGAATAGTGTATGATGTCGCCAATTTTTTCGGCTTATTGAATACATTCAATAAAAAATACTAAAGCATGTTGAGAGTTTTGTTATGAAACAGATTTTAACTTCGATAATTTTAACACTATTAAGCATTAATATTGCTGTGGCTGCATCGGGTGATGCTGACGCAGGTAAAGTTAAGGCAGCCGCTTGTGCTGCATGTCATGGTTCAAATGGTATTGGCTCTACTGATACTTATCCTAACTTAGCGGGTCAACATTCTGACTATATTGTTAAGCAGTTAAAAGCGTTCAAAGCGGGCGACCGTAAAGATCCTTTAATGGGCTCAATGGCTGCGCCATTATCTGAACAAGATATGGCTGACGTTGCGGCATATTTTGCAGGCTTACCACGCAGTGTTGCTACTGCTGATAGTGGTGCCGCAGATACAGGTGCAACCGCTAGTGCCGCACCTGTTGCTTACGTACCTAACCCAGCAGCTGGTAAAAGCTTATATGAATTAGGCGATGCTTCTCGTAGCATTGGTGCTTGTATTGGTTGTCATGGTAGTGAAGGCAACAGCGACGTATTAATTTACCCTAACTTAGCTAACCAACATCCTGAATACATTGCTAAGCAGTTGAATAACTTCAAAAACAAAGACCGTGTTAACTACGCAATGAATCAATTTGCTGGTGGCATGACTGAAGACGACATTGCTGACATGGCTGCCTATTTTGCTGACCCTGCTGCCGTTGCTAACGTGGTTTCACGCAGAGTAATGCCAGTAGCAGCAGTAACTGCAGAAGTTATTGCAGGTCAAACTAAAGCAGCGGTATGTGCAGCTTGTCATGGTGCAGACGGTAACAGCCCAGTTGCTATTTATCCGAAACTTGCGGGTCAAAGCGTTGGCTATATTGTTAAGCAGTTACAAGAGTTTAAAGCTGGTACACGTAAAGACCCAGTGATGGCACCTATGGCTGCAGCATTAAGCGAGCAAGACATGCTAGAAATCGCTAGCTACTTTGCCGCGCAAAAAGTTGTCGTTGCAGATTTAGCCAGTTCTGATATTGGTCAGAAACTTTATTTTGGTGGTCATGTTAAACGCAAAATTACTGCTTGTGTTGCTTGTCATGGTTCGAACGGTAAAGGCATGAATAAAGCAGGTTTCCCAACTATTGCAGGGCAAAACGAAGCATACTTAAAAGCACAATTGATGAAATTCAAAAATGGTGAGCGTAATAACGATTACAACACCATGATGCAAAGTGTTGCTTCTAAGCTTTCAGCAAGCGATATTGACGAATTAGCGAAATACATGGCAGCAATGAAGTAATTAAGTGAAAAATTACCGATTTAGTCAACATTAGAAAAAGCAGCGAATATCGCTGCTTTTTTGTTACTACAACTACTATTGATCTATGCACGTGTTATTAAACATTTAACTGGTTTTTTTAACACCAATATTTCACAATCATGAAATTCGTGTAGAATGCAAAAGCAATGTATCTAGCTATTTTTTATAGCAAACAATTTATCGTATAACGACAAGCAGAGACTAACCCATGAAAAAACTTATCATTACTGTTTTATTAGGATTAAGTGCAGTAGTTACTGCCAATGCAGCCCAAGGCGATGCCGAAGCTGGTAAAGGCAAAACAGCTATGTGTGCTGCTTGTCATGGTACTGACGGCAATAGTTTAGTGCCAATGTACCCAAAATTAGCAGGACAAAGTGCTAGCTATTTAGTTAAGCAACTTGCTGATTTTAAATTAGGTATGACATCTGGCGGTGCATCTGGTCGTGTTGACCCAGTAATGGGTGGCATGGCAATGACACTTAGCGAGCAAGACATGGCTGACGTAGCCGCTTTTTACGCAAGCCAAAAATCAACTACTGGTGACGGTAGCGATAATGCACATGGCAAGAAACTTTACTTAGGTGGTAACGCTGAAATGGAAGTAACTGCTTGTGTTGCATGTCACGGCATTAACGGCAACGGTATGTCTAGCGCAGGTTTCCCTGCTCTTGCTAGCCAAAACGCCGACTACCTAAAAAGTCAGTTAGAAAAATTCCGTAATGGTTCTCGCAATAACGACATGAATGGCATGATGCAAGGTGTTGCTGCGAACTTAACAGATGCAGAAATTGCTGCACTTTCGCAATATATGTCTTCACTAAAATAATAACTAGCGCTATTCGATTAGCGTTTTAGCAAAGTTATTCGGAATGAGCAGCGTTTATCGCTGCTTTTTTATGTTCAGGATGAACTGTATGTCACGATCACATGGATGTGAAAGAGTACGTTGTTCAGACCTCTCCTAGACTTCCTATTTTTCGAGGCATTAGTACATCTCGGTAATTACTCCTGCATTACTCTAATAACTTACATCCTGTAAGAACATACACGTCGAAGCACGGTCAATTTTTTTATTCCTGATAAAAACTAAGTACCTATATCTTTGTAGGCAACAATACGGCCACAAGAGCGTATGCATCTGATTTTTCGAAGATATCCTGTTTTTTTGAGACCTCTGAGTAATCATGTAAAGCTCTCTCAATTCTTCACATTTATCTAAACAAGCACAAATTAAATACAATATACCATTGTGCTAAGTATTTGATCATTGCTACTATCAGAGGCAAATTTTATTATGCCATTAGGGTAGTACTGCTCACATGAAACAGACATTACTTTCTTCAATACTTATCATCTCTAGCCTGCTTAGCACCAATAGTGCTAGCGCAGAGCTATTCCCTAAACGTGCTATAGATGATCATCAGCAAAATATATTTAGAGGCACAATAACGCCAGAGCGCGCATGGTGGGATTTAACTCACTACAACCTTGATATTGCGGTTGACCCAGAAAGTAAAAGTATTGCTGGCACCAACACTATGAAATACAAAGTGCTGTCTGAAAGTAAGCGTCTACAAATTGAATTACAGCCACCGATGCAACTCACTAAAGTTGAACAAAATGGCAAAGTGCTTAGTGTTGAACAGTTAGGTTATTCTTATTTTGTTAAGCTAGAAGCGGAACAAGAAATTGGCCAAGAATATCAACTGACCATGCACTTTTCCGGTATCCCTCATGAAGCCCTTCGTGCTCCTTGGGACGGTGGTATTACTTGGGCAAAAGATGATAACGGCAAAGACTTTATCGCTTCTACCTGCCAAGGGTTAGGCGCCAGTATTTGGTGGCCAAATAAAGATCATGCTTACGACGAACCAAATAATGGTGCCCTGATTAGCGTTGAAGTGCCTGAACATTTAATGGATGTGTCCAATGGCCGTTTAATTAAGGTTGATCATAATAAACAAGCAAAAACCAAAACCTATCATTGGCAAGTCGTAAACCCAATTAACAACTACGGCATCAATATCAACATTGGTGACTACGTACATTTTGGTGAAAAGTACGCAGGCGAATTAGGCCAACTCGATATGGATTATTATGTCTTACGCGATAATTTAGAAAAAGCCAAAACACAATTTAAAGACGCAAAACGTACCATAGAAGCATTCGAACATTGGTTCGGCCCATACCCATTTTATCAAGACAGCTTTAAACTAGTTGAAGCGCCGTATTTAGGCATGGAACATCAAAGCTCTGTTACTTATGGTAACGGTTATCAAAATGGCTATTTAGGCAAAGACCGAAGCCAAGCTGGCCCTGGTATGCTATTCGATTTTATTATTGTGCACGAGTCAGGTCATGAGTGGTTTGCCAATAACATAACCCATAATGACGTTGCTGATTTATGGATCCACGAAAGCTTTACTAACTATTCCGAGAGCTTATTTTTGGAATACCACTTTGATCAAGAAAAAGCATTTGAATACATTCGTGGTCAGCGTTTAAACATTCAAAACAAAAGCCCTATTATCGGTAAATATGGTGTTCATCAGGAAGGCTCTAGTGACATGTACGATAAAGGCGGCAACATGTTACATACCATTCGACAGATTATTGATAACGACGAGACCTGGCGTGGAATTTTGCGTGGCTTAAATGAAAAGTTTTACCACGGCATTACCGATTCTGCACAAGTTGAAAGCTATATTAGCAAACAAGCAGGTAAAGATTTTAGTAAAATATTCGACCAATACTTACGAGATATTCGTATTCCGACGTTAGAATATTTTGTTAAGAACAATGAAATGCAATATCGCTGGGGTAACGCTATTGATGGTTTTGATATGCCGATTAAGGTAACCATTGCAGGTAAGACTCAATGGTTGTCACCTACTAGTCAATGGGAAAAAATGAGCTTGGAAGTTAAAAATAGCCAAGTTAAAGTCGATGCAAACTTTTATGTTAATACTATGAATGTGCTTGGCGATTAAGCTATAAAGAATATAAGCACACTTTTATATAGACGCTTATGCCTTGAATAATAAAGTGTCTGAGAAAGGTCTAAATATAATAAAGGGAAGCTAATGCTTCCCTTTTTCTAAACAGAAATAAAATACGAATTAGAAAGCGTATTTGAAGCCAATTGTTAGAACATCAGTGCCATCATAACTTTCGTACGATGCTTCAACGCTCGTTTTATCGCTGATTTTTTTACCTACGCCACCACCAAGACCAAACTCCCAGCTGTCATCGCTATACGACTCACCATGAAAATTTGCTTTCATGTCTAAGTTCGCATACGACGGCATTACATATAAATAAACACCGTTATCGTAATTGTATTGGCCACGCACTGAAAGCACAGTAAAACTCTCAACTTCTACTTTTACTGTGGAGTCAAAAGTATCATCAGAAATACCCGTACCGATACGTAATTCAGGAACAAATGAAAATGGGCTGCTTTCTTTAGCAAATTCATAAGCAATGGCACCATAAATAACACCTAATGAAATGTCATTGCCATCTTCATTGTCTGATATATTTGCATAGCCAGTACCGGCAGACCAATTAGCAGAAGCGGTTAACGGTAAAGTTAGTAGGGTAAGAGCAATTAATGACTTCTTGAACACAATAATATCCTTTTATTATTTGTAAAACAGGCATTGGAAATGCGCGCATGCTAGCAAAGCGTTTTTTGTTAATCAATTGTTAAGCTCATTATTGCAGCTATAGAAGCGTAACAAAATATGAATTATCGCATTTCTCTATGTCTAGATATGGAGCTGGACATAGATATAACCCGAACAAAGCACTGACAGTCGACTAACATTCAAGCTATGATCTAAATCTAAAAGTAATCAATTCAACGCACAACAATACTCAAGGTCCCTGTAATGATAGAAGTAATTGAGCCAACAAAATTTAAAACCGTACCATGGAAAAATGGTAAAGGTGAAACCATAGAAATGGTCATCAATTCAGGCGGCACATTAAATGAATTTGACTGGCGCTTAAGTATGGCAAGTGTAGTTGAAGACGGTGTGTTTTCTAACTTCTCTGACTACACCCGCAACCTAATATTAATTGCTGGTGATGGCATAAACTTGCAACACAACGATAGTAAAATAGATAAATTGAGCAATTTACTCGACTACGCCACTTTTGACGGCGGTGATAAAACCGTGGGCAACTTACATACTGGCGAAATAACAGATTTTAATGTTATTGCCCGCACCTCACGTTACAACACAGAGATTAATTGTCAGAAAAAAGCTGAGCATGTTGCAATCGAACAAAGTGATATTTGTTTTATCTATAGTCTATTTAAAAGTGCAGAACTTAGCTTCACAGATAGTTCAGAGATAAGACACTTACCCGCTGGTCATTTGATGAAAATTACTGATGTTAAAAATGACTTTGCTGCCATCAGCGGCGAAAATATTATTGTTGTTTACCTGACTCATTGTAACTAAGTAGTTATAACGCGCAGCTTTCGTAACTGTTCTTAAAAGTATCTCTGATAATTAACATGTGAATGAAAGTACAAGTTATTAATCGCTAGAAACAGCCTTTCTAGCTTTTAATTATGACTTTTCCTTCATGCTAACGTAGGCTGAAATTACAGTTTACAATTATTTATTAAGGATAGTGCTATGAATATTAGGCATTTAATACCATTGGTTAGCCTACTATTAGTTTTGTCTCCATTTGCCAATGCAGAATTTGAGCGCAAAATTGCCATCGATGAAAGTACCACTAGTAGCCACAAAGCTAAGGTCAATGGTAAGTCATTTGAATACAGTGCAACAACCGGTACGCAACCGGTATGGGACGAAGAAGGAAATGCAACCGCAACACTCTTCTATACTTATTACCAACGCTCAAAAGTAAAAAATAGAGCTGCTCGACCACTACTCATTTCATTCAACGGTGGTCCTGGCTCAGCATCTGTTTGGATGCATGTCGCTTATACAGGTCCGAAAGTGCTTAACGTAGACAGCGAAGGCTTTCCATTGCAACCATATGGCGTAAAAGCTAATGACTTTTCTATTTTAGATACCGCTGATATTGTATTTGTTAATCCTGTTAATACTGGATATTCGCGTGTTTTGCCGAAAAAAGACGGAAAAATGCCAACAAAAGCAGAACAAAAGAAAATGTTTTTTGGCGTTAATGCCGATGTGAAATACCTAGCAGAGTGGATTAATACTTTTGTCACGCGTAACAATCGCTGCAATCACCAAAATATCTAATCGGTGAAAGTTACGGTACCACACGTGTTGCAGGCTTGGCTTTAGAACTGCAATCACGTCAATGGATGTATTTAAATGGCGTGATACTCGTATCACCAACAGATATTGGTATTAAACGAGACGGCCCTGTAAAAGCAGCTAATCGCTTACCTTATTTCGCGGCAACAGCTTGGTACCACAAAGCGTTGTCCAGTGAGCTACAAAACCGTGATTTACTCGATATACTGCCTGAAGTAGAACAATTTACCGTTGAAAAGTATTTGCCTGCCTTAGCCAAAGGTGGCTTTATTTCTGCTGAAGAAAAACAAACTATTGCTGAGCAAGTTGCAAAATATTCAGGCTTATCTATTCAAGAAGTTTTACGTAACAATTTAGATATTGAAGCATCTTATTTCTGGAAAGAAATACTACGCAACCGCGAACAAACCGTTGGTCGATTAGATTCTCGATATTTAGGTATTGATGAAAAAGTTACCGGCAGCCGTCCAGATTACAACGCTGAATTAACCTCATGGCTTCATAGCTTCACACCTGCCATTAATTACTATTTACGTGAAGAGCTAAACTATAAAACCGATATTAAATATAACATGTTCGGTAATGTTCATCCTTGGGATAGAAGCAAAAATAAAACCGGTGAAAACTTACGTTTAGCAATGGCGCAAAACCCATATTTAAATGTCATGATCCAGTCGGGTTATTATGACGGAGCAACCAATTACTTTGATGCTAAATATACGTTATGGCAACTTGACCCAAGCGGAAAAATGCAAGACAGGTTATCGTTTAAAGGTTATAGAAGTGGTCATATGATGTACTTACGCTATCAAGATTTAGAAGCGGCTAACCAAGATATTCGTCAATTTATGCAAGCAACGTTACCTAATAAAACCACGCCAGCAAAATACCCAAGTAAAAAATAACTCAACCATAAATGGTATTAATTTAATAAGGTTGTCGTGATGATGAACAGCACGACAACCTTATTAAGACCCATTTTAAAAGAGATTCATTAACATACTGAAAGTTATTAATTTTTAATCTAAAAACTTATTAACAAGTCGGAGTTGTTAAATTCAAATGGTGTAGATATGATGAAGGTCAATGGAATTAAGATAATGAATTCATGGAAGTTAATAACTTAAACAGCGATATACTCATCATAGATGATAGCTCTATCAACATTCGTGTTGTTTCAAATATTATTCAGCCATTGGGTTGCAAAATTTTTGCGGCAAAATCAGGTTTACAAGCATTAAACCTATTAATATCTTTTAAACCAGCGCTGATAATTTTAGATATTCAAATGCCAGAAATGGATGGTTTTGAATGCTATAAGCGTATTAAATCTATCGCCGCTCGCACCGACATTCCTGTTATTTTTCTTTCTGGCTCTCACGATGAAGCCGATCAAATACAGGCAGCTGATTTAGGCGCCAGTGCATATTTAACTAAGCCATTTTGCGCCGATGAGCTAATTGATACGGTTAAGCGTTTCGCCTAGATAGCGTTAAGCTGATTAGTCGCAGAGCACACTAAGCAATACAAGTATTTTGAATATATGCGCTCCTGTGCGTCCATACACCCGCGCTATACCGTTCGTCCTGAACAAATACACTCCTGTGCATCCATGCACCCGCGTTATACCGTTCATCCTGAACATAAAAAAGGCCGCTTGAATAGCGGCCTTTATCATTCCCTTTATCTATATCTCGTAGTTTATTACCTGATAACCTAACGCTTCTAATTGTGGTCTAAGTGTTTTAGCGTCACCAACAACTACCATCAACATTTGGCTTAAGTCTAAATGCTTTTTCGCTAAGGCATTTATTTCTTCTTTGCTAATATTTGCGACAATATCATTACGCTCTTTAACAAAATCAGCGGTTAAATTATGCTCTAAGATTTGGGCTAAGAAGCCTAACTTACGACCTGGTGTTTCATACTTTAATGCGTCTTTTTGATTAATCGCATTACGCATAAATACCAATTCTTCATCGCTAATGCCATTGTCGGCATAGTTTTGAATTTCCTTAATAAATTCAACAATCGATTTATCAGTCACATCAGCGCGTACCTCAGCACTAGCGGTATACGCACCTGAGAATTTATCACCATAGAAGTATGACCTAGCACCATAGGTGTAGCCCTTATCTTCTCGTAGGTTTAAATTAATGCGACTATTAAAAGCACCGCCTAAAGGAAAATTCATCAAATAAGCACGATAATATTCACCGGTAATATCTTGAGTAAGTGAACGTTTACCAATACGAATAGCCGATTGCGCAGCATTATCTTTATTCACTAAGTAAACCACGCCCAATTTTGCACTTGAAGCTGGTAAATTCAATTCAAGCTTTTTACCAGCGCCAGCTAAAGGTTTAAAAGCGCTCAATGATTTCAGTACTTGGCTTTTATCTAAGTCTGAAACCAATATTATTTCGCTGTCACTTGCCTTAACTTGTTGTTGATAAAGCGCCTTAATATCGGCAAGTTCAATGTTAGCCAATGAAGCTTCTGAGCCCTGACTAGATGTTGCCGCAATATTGTCAGCATGAAGCAATTGACGATAAGCATTAGAGGCTAAATAACCGGCATCTTTTTTGCCGTTAATTGCGCCTTGAATGGCATTGTTTTTATTGCGAGAAAATTCACTTGCCAAAAACGCTGGTGCCGTAAGCTTTTCATAAGTCAGTGCTAATGTTGCGTCTAAATTTTTTGTTAACGTGTCTACATTGACCGTTAAATAACTATTACCCGCATAAATACCGACTGAAGAACCTAACTTTTGCAGTGCTTTACTCATGTCTTCAGCACTACGTTTTGTGGTTGACTCATTTAACATTGCAGCTAACAGAGATGCAGTTCCCGCTTTCTCTTTGTTTTCATAATAATGCCCAGCAGGAATTTTAATTAACAATGAAGTCGTTGGTGTTTCAATACTTTGAGTGGCAAGAATTTCCATACCATTGGCAAAGGTTTCTCGCCACATTGTTGGTACTTCAACCGCTTTATTAACTCCAGCAACAGGTACTATGTTGCGGTCAAAATTGTCTTTTGCTTTACGGATATGTAAATCAGCGTCCGATGTCACTTTTTTCTCAGGAATTATACGTTCTTGTGGGCTAAAGTTATCTTGTGCGGCAACAAGCTCAGGCTTACCTTTCGGCACAATACTCATAATAACGCCATGCTTATTCTTGATGTATTTTTGAAATACACGCATCACATCAGCTTTTGTAACATTGGCATAGCGAGCAATGTCTTTTTCAATATAATTCGGATTACCTTTAAACGTTTCATTGGCGGCAAGTTGGCTAACCTTGCCGGCAACGCTTTGTAAACCAAAAATAAAACCGGCTTCCATTTCAGCTTTAGCTTTAAGTAAATCGTCGTCTTCTACACCACGGGCTTCAAATTCAACTAAGGTGTCACGAATAACCTTTTCCATATCTGCTAAAGTTTTACCTGAAGCTGGATTTGGCAGCGCTAGCATATTAAAAGTACAAGCCAATTCAGCACATGGGTGGCTTACCGATGCTTGCACGGCAAGTTGGTTTTTGACTAAATTTTTATAAAGTAGTGAGGTTTTACCACCACCAAGAATACTTGAGAGTAGATCAAGTGGCGCTTCGTCTTCATGTCGAACGCTTACTGTCGAATACGACATATAAATCAAAGGTAAATGAACATTATCTTCTAGTGAAATATAACGGTCAGTATCAATAGTGATACTTGGTTTTTCTGGCATTTTAACTTCTGGACCACGAGGAATACTACCGAAGTATTTATTCACCATCGCCAAAGTTTTTTCAACATCAATATCGCCACCAATAGTTAAGGTGGCATTGTTAGGTCCGTACCAGCGTAAGAAAAATGCTTTCAAGTCATTAACATTCACTCGGTTCAGGTCATCAATATAGCCGATTGTTTGCCAAGAATATGGGTGACCTACAGGATACATTGCCTGCGCTACACGTTCTCGTAATAAACCATAAGGACGATTTTCGTAACTTTGACCACGTTCATTTTTTACAGTTTCACGCTGTACTTCAAATTTTTCTTGCGTAACGGCATCAACTAAAAAGCCCATACGATCGGCTTCTAACCAAAGCATTTTTTCTAATTGGCTAGCTGGCACGGTTTGAAAATAATTAGTACGGTCACTGTTGGTGGTGCCATTCATGGTACCGCCTGATTCCGTGACCATTTTAAAGTGCTGATCATCACCCACATGTTCAGAGCCTTGAAACATCATATGCTCAAAAAAGTGCGCAAAGCCCGACTTACCAATATCTTCACGGCCAGAGCCAACATGATAAGTCATATCAACGTGTGTTAAGGGATCAGAATTATCTTGATGTAAAATTAACGTTAAACCATTATCCAAGACATATTTTTGATATGGGATCACCGTTTTTCCTGCTTCTGTCTCTACTTTTTCAACAAAAGTCATACCGGCGATAGGTGCTTTTATTATTGTGGTGTTAGTATTTTCACAAGCCACTAAACAAGTTAATAGCAGCGGTAACGTCCATTTATTCAAAATATTTTCCTCGATTTAATTTCGATATTTTTAGCTTTAGATAATATTATCTACATTGATAACAAGCACAATAGCTTAACGGCTTTATTCACCTGTAGACTACAACTTTTATGTAAAAGTTCGCGACCATGCAACGATTATTTAATACCTTCGATCTATATACCCTGTGTGAACAAGGAAATTGACCATGAATGTGTTACGCTAATTTAAACGTATAAAAATAACACAGAATTTGTCCTCTCGGAGCCAAGTATGCATGATGCACAAGCGCATCTAATTCAGTATTGGGTTGATGTTATCGCCAAAAGTGAATTACCCGCAATAACCTCAACGGCGAAAATGCTCGATAAGTTTAATAATGATGATAAATCCTCATTACCTAAGTTAAGTAAAGCAATATTACACGATCAAGCCTTAGCCTCTTGCTTATTGAAAGTTGCTAACAGCGTGCAACATTTGAGCGTTAATAAAGTCAGCACTGTCTCGCGAGCTTCAGTGGTATTAGGTATTCAAGCGGTCAAAAATATTTGTTTAACTTCTCGACTAGTGGAAGGCTTACTGGCAAACAAAGATCTCGACGTTCATGTACATCAGCAATTAACCCAATCAATGGCTAACTCATTTCACGCGGGCTTATTAGCAAAAATGATGGCGCCACAATATGCCGAAGATACCCAAGAAGAACTTTACCTAGCGGCAATGCTATATCGTATTGGCGAAACTGCATTTTGGGGTGTTGGTGGCGATTCAGCTAAAAGTTTAGCCACGTTTGTTGATACAACTCCTGCGATTTTTCAAAAGAAATGTCATAGAGAGCTTGGAGGTGACTTTACTCAGCTCAGTGGCGAGTTAGCAAAAACGTGGAGTTTAAGTGATTTACTTCTCAAAGCATTAGACCAGCCAAAAAGCCGTACAATAGAAGTCCAAATTATTTACTTTGCTGACAAATTAAGTAATTGCATAGCAAATCCAACGGGAAGTGTTGAAGAGTTTCAGCAATTATTAAGCGATATTGCCAAAATTACTGGTTTAAATATTCGACAATTGACTGCCAAAATTGAAATAATACGCGAACAAGCCAGCAAGCTGCTAACCTCCTACGGCGCCAAGGCGTTAATAGAGCACATAAAACCTTTACCAAAGGCTAAAGACTTTAATGATATCGCTCATAAAGTACTAAAATATAACCCCAATAAAGAAAGTGAAGTTTTAACTGCTTGTATGCAAATGAATAAGCTACTTAGAACGACGACTGACTTTTCTACATACATTCAAGCAACCCTACAAGCTACCACTGAAATATTTGCTTTTGAACAAAGCACATTTTTTATGATGGTTGACGACAAGTCAGCGATGAAGGCTAGGTTTAGCTTTGACATCAACAGCCAGCCAATTGAGTACAATAGAAAGTTCAACCTTATCAAAAGCATGAATATTTTTAGTCATGTTATGAACACAGACCAAGCAGTGCTGATTAACGATAAGCAAGCCAAACAATGGTATCAATATATTACTGGGGAAATTGCTGATTACATTGGTAGTGGTGCGGTATTAATTATGCCAGTAAAAGTTGGTCATAAAGCGATAGGTGTAATTACTGCGCAAGTTTTTATTGCTGACAAAGTCGTATCTTTAAGCGATTTTGATCATTGTAGCGCTTTAATTGAACATTTAAATTTGTCACTAACCATGCTCTCTCATAAGAGCTAAATTTCAGGCAATAAAAAAGCAGCCTATTGCTGCTTCTTTTATCGTAACGCTAAGAAAGATTAATCTTCTTCAGTCGTTTCTACTGTTTCTTCAGTTGGTTCTTGCTCTGCTACTGGCTCGTGACCTTCGCCACCACATTGACCACAACATCCCATAATAATTCTCCGCTGTTTAAATCTGTGTTGATAATATCAGTTGGAAAAATCCCGTTATTGATCAAAATCACACAATTGATAATACCCGTATTAGTCACTGATTAATAAACGATTATATTTTATGCATTTTCTGGTAACCGACATATTCTAAAAATAAACTTGCAAAAAATCAATTGTGATATCAAAATGATATCACATGATAAATAATTAATGGAAAACGATATGTTTACAGAAAAAGAAGTAAAAGCACCAAATGGTATTGGATTTATTTTTATTCTATTCTTCGTACAACTTAGCGCATTAAGCCTAACAATTTACTCATTACCCAATAATCCTGCTCTGACAATATTTGGGTTAATTGCCAATATCATTATCTTTATTGGTTGGTTTGGCTTCTTTATGGTCAATCCAAAAGAGGGTCGAGTTTTACAACTTTTTGGTAAATATGCCGGTACCGTGCACTTATCAGGGCTACGCTGGGCAAATCCATTTTATACAAAAATGCGAGTTTCACTACGAGTAAGAAACTTTGAAAGCAGTAAATTAAAGGTTAATGATAAAAATGGTAACCCAATTGAAATTGCTGCGGTTATTGTTTGGGAAGTAGTAGATACTGCAGAAGCAGTCTTTCAAGTAGACGATTACGAAGACTATGTTTCAATACAAAGTGAATCTGCTTTGCGTAATTTAGCCACAAGCTATGCCTATGATCATCACGAAGAAGAAGGTATTTCTTTACGCAGTAACCCTATTGAAATTTCTGAAGCACTAAAAGGTGAAGTGCAAGACCGTTTAGGCAAAGCGGGAGTTAACGTTATTGAAGCAAGAATTAGCCACTTAGCTTACGCACCTGAAATTGCCAATGCTATGCTGCGCAGACAACAGGCAATGGCGATTATCGCTGCTCGTGCAAAAATTGTTGAAGGTGCTGTAGGCATGGTAGAAATGGCACTGCACAACTTAGATGAACGCAATATTGTTGAACTTGATGCTGAACGAAAAGCTGCAATGGTGAGCAACTTACTTGTTGTACTTTGTTCTGATGAAGCCGCACAACCTATCGTTAATGCTGGCAGTTTATATTAAAATGTACGGCGCTCGCTTTACGCGAGCCCAACTACCAACTGGTAAATCATTAATTAGAGGTTAATCGTGGCAAAGAAAGCTTATCCACTGCGTATAAATGAAGAAATACTGACCGCCATGCAACGTTGGTCTGACGATGAATTACGTAGCCTAAATGCCCAAATAGAATACGTATTACGCGATGCTTTACGCAAGTCAGGTCGAAGTAAGCCGCCGCAAATTGAGGCTATTATTGACCCACTTGATAAACCGGAATAAGCAATAGTGTTAAATTAATTGCATTAGACTATCGCTAAGTTTCGAATGAGCTATAACTTGTAGTTTTATTACATCAATACCAATCAATGCATACTTTTCTTTTTGCTACTGACTATCAACTCAAATCATTCGTCGGCTTTTTAAAGGCAAAAAAAAACCGACAACTAATGTTATCGGTCTATAAGCTATGAGGAAAGCTAAAATATACAAATTATTACAACAAGCGTTCGTGTTAGGAACAAAACAATTATAGAGTAAGAACTCTAAGTTTGTAAAGTGTATTTTGTAATTTTTTTACATTAAATCGTATTTTTATCACAAACAAGCTAAGCCATTTAATAAAGCGGCGTTAACTGTAGGTAATTTGGGTTCGATATAGCACTGTTAAATGACGGGTAAATAAAGTTTTATTAGCGAGTCAGATAATAAAATTTATGATAAAAAAAAGGCCTCTATGTAGAGGCCTATAAAGAAACACACCTTGAAGGGATCATTTGGTGTTAATTATAAGAACGCGTAAACAATGAATAAATTTCAAACTGCGTTCAATAATCCCTTAAAGTTATCTTAAGCGTTAATGCGCTTGTTCCCAATTTTCACCAATACCGGCTTCTGCAATTAACGGCACACTCATTTCTACCGCATTATTCATTATTTCAACTAGGGTTTGTGTCGTGCTTTCAACGATGTCTTGATGAATTTCAAAAACTAATTCATCGTGTACTTGCATGGTCATTTTGATACGAGGGTCATTTTGTTCAAGTATCCATGCATCAACCGACAACATTGCTTTTTTAATGATATCGGCAGCTGTGCCTTGCATTGGCGCGTTAATCGCGGCACGCTCAGCAGCCTTTTTACGCATACCATTTTTAGATTTAATGTCAGGTAAATAAAGTCGGCGACCAAATAACGTTTCAACATAGCCAGTGTCGGTAGCTTGCTGGCGAGTATCTTCCATGTATTGCGAAACATTTGGATAACGCTCAAAATACTTATTCATGTACTCTTGTGCTGTATGACGCGAAACATTTAACTGTTTAGCCAAACCAAATGCTGACATGCCGTAAATCAAGCCAAAATTAACCGCTTTCGCACTACGACGTTGATCGCTAGTCACTTCATCTAATGGCACAGCAAATATTTCCGCTGCTGTAGCCTTATGAACATCTTTACCTTCAGAGAAAGCTTTAACTAAGCCTGGGTCATCAGACAAATGCGCCATTATTCTTAATTCAATTTGTGAATAATCTATCGCAACAATTTTATGATCTTTTGGTGCAATAAAAGCAAGACGAATTTTACGCCCTTCTTCACTTCTGATTGGAATATTTTGTAAGTTAGGATCGGTTGAAGATAAACGCCCTGTCGCTGTTACCGCTTGGTGATATGAGGTATGTACTCGATTCGTTTTAGGGTCAACCAGTAAAGGCAGTTTATCAGTATAAGTAGATTTTAATTTACTTAAGCCTCGATTTTCTAAAATCACTTTCGGTAACGGGTAATCAAGTGCTAACTCTTGCAACACTTCTTCTGCTGTCGAAGGCGCGCCTTTCGGGGTTTTCTTCAATACAGGAATTTTTAACTCTTCAAATAAAATAGTTTGTAGCTGTTTAGGAGAGCTAAGGTTAAAGCTTTTTCCGGCAATATTATGCGCTTCAATTTCTAGTTCAGATAAGCGCGTACCAATAGTATGACTTTGCTGATCTAACATATCGCAGTCAATCAACACGCCATATTGCTCCATGCGAGCTAATACAGGTAGCAATGGCATTTCTATCTCGTTAAATACTGAGAGTTGACTACTGCTTTTGGCTAATTTTGGCATAATTTCTTGATGTAAACGTAGCGTAATATCAGCATCTTCAGCGGCATAATACCCTGCTTTTTCAATTTCAATTTGATTAAAGGTTAGCTGTTTCGCACCTTTGCCGGCAATATCTTCAAAATGCACAGTTTTATAACCAAGGTACTTGTCTGCTAAAGCATCCATATTATGACGAGTAGCAACACTGTTTAAACAGTACGACTCAATCATGGTATCGAAAGTAATGCCTTTCATCGCAATATCATAATGAGATAAAACATTAGCGTCGTACTTTAAATTTTGTCCGACTTTATTTTGTGTTTCACTTTCTAGTAAAGGCTTAAGCTGAGCCAATACCCAGTCTCTGTCTAGTTGCTCTGGCGCATATTCATAATCATGTGCAACCGGTACATAAGCCGCTTTACCTACTTCAACTGAAAATGATAAACCTACCAGTTCAGCTTTTTGGTAATCTACACTGGTTGTTTCAGTATCAAAGGCGAACACCTCTGAATTAGTTAGCTTATCTAACCAGCCTTGAAAATCAGTTTTGTTAAGTACAATGTCGTACTCAACATCAATATTACTTTCAGCAACTTCATCATCGCTACTATCTTCAACTTCCGCGCTATCACTTGTCTCAGCTTTATCGCCATTATTTAAGTCAGCGAGTAATCGTCTTAGTTCATATTTTTCATATAATGCTTTCAAAGTTTCTAAATCGGCGCCAACAGGCTTTATTTCTTCTACCGATTGCTCAAGTTCAACATCAAGCTTAATCGTTGCCAATTCAAACGACAGCGGTAATTGCGTTAAAGCTGAACGCAGATTTTCACCTACTTTACCTTTAATTTGATCAGCATTAGCCATCACTTCTTTTAACGTAGGGTAGGCTGTTAACCATTTAACCGCAGTTTTAGGACCACATTTTTCTACCCCTGGAATATTATCAACCTTGTCACCCATTAAGGCTAAGTAATCAATAATTTGATCAGGACGAACGCCAAACTTTTCTACAACGCCCGCTTCATCCATTTCGACGTTAGTCATGGTATTAATCAAACGCACGTGTTGGTTAACCAACTGCGCCATATCTTTATCACCGGTTGAAATAACCGTTTCCATACCTAATGCAGTCGCTTGATTAGATAACGTACCAATAACGTCATCCGCCTCTACTCCACCAACTACTAATAGTGGTAAACCCATTGCGGTAATAATTTGATGTAATGGCGCAATTTGGCTGCGCAAATCATCCGGCATTGGTGGACGGTTAGCTTTATACTCTGGGTACATGTCATTGCGAAAGGTTTTTCCTTTAGCATCAAAAATCACGACAACATTGCCATTCGGATAGTCTTTTTTAAGACTTTTTAGCATGTTCAATACGCCAGTTATGGCGCCAGTAGGTTGACCGTCAGAAGTCGACAAAGCTTGTAAGTAAGGCACGTGATATGCGCGGAATAAATAGGATGAACCATCGACTAAAATAAGCGGTGATTGGTCAGAAGTTGGCATGATAATTTTTTGACTGGGAGAAAGATTGGTTAAGCATGCCATAATCGGCAAATTCTCTCTAGCACTTCATTATATTTAGTCACATCAAATGACGATAATTGTGGATAAGTATGTTGAAAAGCACGAGGAAAGACCATAAAGATCTGGTGAACTTTACGGCAACTTAAGCATAACTAATTGTAAGTATTAAAAAAAGGTGAGACTGAAATCCTTTTCACATATTTATTATTATTTTTTTATAATGTGGATAAATAAATGTCCGCGCGTAAACTTTGCTGTTCAATTAACGAGCAATAAATTTTGGCGAGCTAAGAGATTAACAGAAAACAGCCCTATTACCAGACAATTATTAAATTATTTTTACCGTTTTATTACACCTGTAAATAACAAAAAAACATAAGCGAGAATTGGTAAGGGCTAGCTCTATTTCAGTCAATAAACTTTCATAAAAATTTATTTTTACACTCGCTTTAATCGTCATTCAAAAATGAAAAATTGCAATGGCAGCATTGCGTCAATTTCCTTAGTGAGACATTACGGAGCAAAAGAAATTAATCAAAAAATATTATCGAGTATGCAAAGTTCATGAAAATATGATTACGACTAAAACACAACTAATGATCGAGTCCGCGCCAATCCTTATCGTTAAAGTAAGTAGGATAATCACGCAAGGCCTGAATAACAAAAATAGCACCCTGCTTAGGGGTTTTATTTCCCTTCATCATGCTGCTACCGCGGATTATTTTGGCAAGCAATAGATGTAGCTGTGTATCAGCTTGTGCTGGTAATTTACAATGCTCAAATAAGTAGGCTATCTGCTGATCAACCTGAGTCGCCAATTGTAAGTATTGCTCGCTCGAAAACTTATCGTAATGAATGTCATTGAGTTTAGCCTGCACGGCTTTATTAATATTGCTCATACCAAGGTGCAAACTGTTATCAATTTGCCATTTTTCACCTTGATTTAACGACAATTTTTCGGTTGAATTGCCATGGTCATGAAGGTGTTCTTCCGCCGCTATAACCAATGACATAAATACTCCTAGCAGTACAGTTATCATAAGTTTTGCAAAAATTTTCATGGTAATTTTCCCTGTTTATTCACTCAATAAATTAAGCATGCATTCATCAGCTGATGTTATTCACTTAATGTCAGCTCGGCTACTTCTTTTTTTGCTGAAACTCGAGTGGTCATTAACAGCTCGTTCTGATTAATGTCGGTAATAAAATCAATTTTATCCGGTATATTACCGAGGATCTTAAATGTGCCATCGTTAAGCGCATAAGACCACAGTTGGTAGTCCTCGTTAATGCCATAAATTACGTTATGCTTGACAATATATCGTTTGTCACTACCTTGATTTTCTAACACTTCAATCATTTGGTCTTCCGCTGGCCCTGGTTGCCAAAATCGATCCATGTGATCGGTATAAATTAATCGGCCATCTTCACTTTTCAACGCCCAATTAACTTTCTTATCCGTGATGATTTTAAAACTTAAATCATTCATATTGAACTCAACAAATTTTAAAATGCCTTTAATTCGTATCAATAATAAAGCCCTGTTGTTATCACTATCCCAATGGAACAGTTGCGCAACTGGAAATGCAATCGGAAAGAACTTTTGCTCCGTATCAAGATTAACCTGAACAAGCACGTTATTGGCGTTTACAAGAATACCTTTTCCATCGGCAGCCCAATCCAACCCCGAAATCCGCGTATCTATTGGAAAATTAGTCAGCTGTTGCAGTTCATTGTCATCGTTTAGCCAAATTTGATCTTCACCAGAGCGATCTGACTTGAAAGCGATTAACTTGCCATTAGGTTGGAAAATAGCACCGTCTTCCTCACGTGTTGAACGTGCAATTATCTTAGCAATATGTAATACATCATTATTTTTCTCAGTTAACGAATGAACGGCTGTTATTTCTGTTGGGTTTAAATTGGCAACTTTCGAAATGGAAAATGTCGCAATATCACTATCCCAGTGCCCTTTTATCATCAGCGCTCGTTTACCATCTGGGTGAAATGTTGGTGAGCCTGCAGGCTCATCAAGAGGAAGGCTAACTTTAGCTATTTTACCTTGATAAGACAGTGTGAAGAGTTGTCGGCCCGTGCTAAAAATAAGTTGGTTGTCTAATGGCGAAAAGTTTGGATAAATATAACTTAAATTCGTTATCTCTGGCGGATACTCAATCGGATAACTAGACAGTAATTGACCCGTAGATTTGATAATTTCAATATAGTTCTGACCATCATTATGCACGCTAATTAAAGCAATAATGTCATCTTTAACAGAATAATCATAATCAATAACCTGACCGCCTGCTAGCGAGTAAATATCGGTGCTTTCATTGTCTTCTATCGAATAACTAATTAATTTCCAATGATTAGCAAGCTCTTGCAATAAAGCAATATTATTATTCTTTAACCATTTAGATTTAGTAATTATAGAGTTTTTGCATTCCATTAATAAACTTGGCGCTTGCGGTGATTTTAATGCTTTATCAAAATCCAAGGTCATTAGTTTATAGCAGTCTTTTTGATTAATCGGTTTATCGCAGTTTTCAATTTTAATAAATACCAATTTTTTCCCATCTTTTGAGAAACTGTGACTACCGTATCTCCCCATATTGTTCGTCAATTGGGTTTCTTTCTGCGTTTTAATATTTTTTGCCCAAATGTTACTGCTAGCGCAATACTCGTCTGAGTAACGATTGAAAACAATGTATTCGCCATTAGGTGAATAAATACCTGAATGTTCTTTATTATCTGTCGTTGTTAATGAGCGCAGCGCACCAATAGATAATGTTTCCGGTTGTTTAGGTGCCGTAAATTGATAGCTAATTGCGGCAAGCATCATGATGCCAAAAATAAGCGCAATCGGCAGTAAGTTAGATTTCAACCTTTTCGATTTTGCAACAGCGCCTGCGGGTAATTCGCTGCGATTGGTCTCTTCACCGACAGCACTATCATTAACAACTTTAGTCGCCATCTCGCTATCAGTAGGTTCATTAGTGGCGTTGTCTTTAGTAATAACTTCAAATACTTTTTTACCAACACCATCATGCCACCTAACATCACACTCTAAGCTGTATCCTTGTTTAGCATGCGTCTTGATATAAACTTGAACTTTCCCATCGTCACCCAGTGCTTTTCTTAATTGCGCAATACTGCGTTGCAGTGAGTTGGGGGATACAACAGTTCCTTGCCAAACTTTAGCTAACAAGGCTTCATGACTAACCACTTGCCCTTGATGCTCAGCCAAATGAGTGAGAACAGCCAGTGCTTTTGGAGCGAGTGTTTTTGATTGGTCATTTTGGGTAATTTGATTTCGAGATAAATCGATAAAAAATCCGCCAATCCAATACTGTTCTGCCATAAATCCTCTGGTACTACTAAAGTTTGCGATTAAAAATTAAATCTACACAAGATGAATGGTATAGCATAAACGCCTGAACGACCAAACTCAACATTGTAAACATTTGATAATTATTAGTTTTTTATTAATCAGATAAAAATCAGCTAAAAATCAGTGCAACCTCAAGTAAATTGCTCGCTATTAGTTAAGGTAAATACTCACATTTTATTCAACCTTAAATGCTCAGAGTAAATCACCGAGGTAATCATGATAAAGAATATAATCTTACTTATTGTAGTGCTAATCCCTTTTTTGGCACTTGCTGAAACTGATCAATCACCTTACGAAATGCCAGGCGTACATGTTCTTCCGATCACGGATAAGCAATCTAATAAGCAGTACGAACTGCTCGTTAAACTGCCTGAAAAGTATGATGAAGATAAGAGCAAAAAGTATCCTGTCATCTATTTTACCGACGCAGTTTGGCATATCGAACTATTATCTGCTGCCACCGCTTATATAATGGAAGACGTTATTTTAGTAGGGATCTCATGGCGAAAAGATATTTCAGAAGAGCTCAAGCAAAAATATGGTGCGCATTTCAGCCGTTTTGGCGACTACTCATTCAAGAAAAGAACTAACCCTAAACATCCAAAAATAAAATTTGGACAGGCCGACAATCACCTTTCTTTTATTCGCAACGATGTTTTCAAGATGATCGAAAAAAATTACCGAACTGATCCAAGCAATCGCAGCTATCTAGGCTTTTCAGCTGGTGGCCTTTTCGGCACCTATGCATTGCTAACACAACCCGAGACCTTTAAAAATTATATTCTTGGTAGCCCAAGTATATGGAGTAGCAGCACTGAGCTTTTTGCCCAAGCAAATGCAAGTTTAAATAGTGCTCAGCCAGCAATTAACATCTTTATTTCCTATGGCGAACTTGAAAAAGAATTACGGCCACATGTTGAAGACTTTGTTAGCCAACTAAAAGGTAAAAACTATCAAGCAATCTCTTCACTCAAACACATCGTTATCGACTCCTCTGGCCATAGCGACTCCTTCCCGATGTTAGGTGTTAAAGGCATAAAATGGTTATCAAACTTACAAGAAAAAGGAGTGAAATAATGAAATTAAGTATGCTGCTAATTGCGCTTTTTATTTTCATGGCAACGCTAAGCGCTAATAGCTACGGAAATGATAAAGCCCCAATTCTTGAAGGGCCTTATGTTGGACAAACACCACCCGGTGATACTCCTATGGCTTTTGCGCCCAGTAAACGGTCGCCAGCACATCGTGATCATAGTGGCTTCTTCACGCCTGATATGAAAAGTTTCTATTTTACGCGAAGAAATAATAAAGATGGCAAGTGGTCGTTACGCGTTTTCAAAGTAGAAAACAACCAATGGCACGAGTCTTTGGTGGGACCTAGAGTAGGCCGGCCTATTACCACGCCTGATGGTAATACAATGCATTTGGGCAAACACTATATGGAGCGAACCAAAACTGGCTGGTCAGAAATCAAAAGCCTAGGCGATTATTTTAAAGACTTTCGTATTATGCGCCTAATGTCTTCTGCGGCAGGAACTTACTATTTCGATGACGCAAATGAATCAACTCCCATTCATTACTCAAGCTTAATAAATGGCAAATATACAAAACCAAAAGCGGTAGATATTGATTTTGGTGACTGGAATGCACATCCCTTTATTGCACCAGATGAATCCTATTTAATTTGGGATGAACAAGGAGAGAATGGATATGGAAAGGCTGATCTTTTTATTAGTTTTCGACAGAAAGATGGCAGCTGGGGATCGGCCATTAATTTTGGAGAGACAATAAATAGCGCGGTCTCTGAAATTGGAGCAATCGTGACACCAGACGGAAAGTACCTTTTATTTAACAGATTTGTTAATGATAAAAATGCCGGTATGTACTGGGTAGATGCACAAATTATCGAAACGCTTAGAGCAAAATCATAAGCCTAACCAAACGGAACTAGATTTATTTATGAATATTAAAACAAAGTTTAAAAGTTTCATTGCTGCTGCGCTATTTAGCACTGTTAGCAATGTAGTTGCAGCGAATACGGTAGACAGCACTATGCTTGCACCCATGGCATCTGTCGAGGCTGCAAAAATGTCTTTTGGGGACTTACCTTATCTACAAGAAAGCTTTATTGACATAACGCCAGCAATCAAGAAAGACGCACTAGTGGTTGGAGAATTAGGCATTGATGGTGGAACTAAAGATGAGATTATCAAATTAGCCAAAGAAATCGCCAATGACAAACATGGCCTCTACGATAGCATGCTTATTTCTCACCAAGGGAAATTGTTATTTGAATCTTATTACAAACGAGGCCGAGTCAACTTACATCATGGGCAAGCTTCGGCGACTAAAGCATACACCAGCATGGCACTAGGTCGAGCTATCCAGTTGGACTATCTGACGATGGCCGATTTGCAAAAACCATTGATTAGTTTTCTAAAAGACCTAGATACGTCAAAACTTGCTGAGGGCTCAGAAAAAATCACACTGCATAAAGCATTGACCATGCACGGTGGACTTAGTATCGACCGTGATAAATGGCAAGAGCTTAAGAAAAATCCTGCCGCGATCAAGGGGCAGCTATTAGTTCAAGCCCTACTTGAACATAGTGCGCCTATTACCTCTGAGTCTCAACAATACTTATATGGTAACTACAATCCAATATTAGTGATGGCGGTCATCGATGCTGTCGTGCCAGGCAGCGCTGAGAACTTCCTTAAAAAAGAGATTCTCGATAAATTAGGCATTAGAAACTACACCTGGAAAACTCACGCTAGCGGTATTCCAGAAGCTGGCTGGGGTGTGAATATGACCTCTCGTGATATGGTCAAATTAGGCACTGTTGTTCTCAACAAAGGTAAGTGGCAAGGCGAACAGCTTATTTCAGCAAACTACCTAGTAAAAGCCACTAGTAGTCTTGTTAAACCTACCGAAGATTGGATGCCTGATAATTTTCGCTATGGCTATTTTTGGTATCAAACTGACATTACGGTTGGCGATAAAAGCTATGATGCCACATTTGCCTGGGGCGGAGGTGGACAACGTATCATTGTTGTCGCAGCGCTTGATTTAATTATTGTGATCACAGGCCATGACCGAGAAGATAAAATATTTACTCAAATTTCAGAGCGGGTTATACCCGCTTTTATCGAGTAATTACCAATATTTCCCTCTAATTAAATAAAATGGTTAGAGGGAAATACCTAAGTACTACATAGTAACAAACTCTTCTGCCGAAGTAGGATGAATAGCTACGGTATTATCAAAATCAGCCTTAGTAGCGCCCATTTTCATTGCTACAGCAAAACCTTGTAATAATTCATCACTACCAAAACCAATACTATGTATACCAACAATTTTCTCTTCTTTACCAACACATACCAACTTCATACGAGTTGGATCACGGTAATCTTCTGTGATTGCCTGGTATAAAGCAGTAAATTGAGATTTATAGACAGTCACTTGCTCTTCACCATATTCGGCAATCGCTTCTTTCTCTGATAAACCGACTGTACCAATTACTGGATGACTAAATACAACGGTTGCGATGTTCGAATAATCTAAATGTTCGTAAGGTTTATTGTTAAATAAACGTTCACACAAACGACGACCCGCCGCTACAGCAACAGGTGTTAATTGTGCGCGTCCGGTGTTATCACCTACCGCATAAATGCCATCTACATTGGTATTTTGATACTTATCAGTTGGAATAAAGCCACGTTCATTAAGTTCAATGCCAGTAGCCTCGATATTAATGTTATCAGTTGCTGGTTCACGGCCAATTGCCCAAATTAAAGTATCAACAGGCCCAATCGATTTACCGTTTTCTAAATGAATCGTTAGTTTGCCGTCAGCATGCTTTTCAACACATGTTGGCACACTCATAGTATGTAATGTTGGGCCATGCTTGGCCATTTGCTCTACCAAAGTATCACTAAGAATATCGTCAAAACCACGTAATGGTTTCTCTTTACGCACGAGTAAGTGTGACTCACTACCTAATGCATGCATAACGCCAGCAAGCTCAACAGCGATATAACCAGCGCCAACAACTGCTACTTTTTCAGGTTGTTCTGTTAAGGCAAAAAAACCATCAGAATCAATACCGTGTTCTGCCCCTTCAATATTTGGACGACTTGGACGACCACCGGTTGCAATCGTAATGTGATCAGCAGTGTAAAGTTCACCATTAACTTCAAGGGTATTTTTGTTAACAAATTTTGCAAAACCATTGATAACAGTAACGTCATTACTGGCAAAGCCACGCGCATAAGCAGCATGAATACGCTCAATATAGGCTTCACGATTTTTGACTAGTGTCCCCCAATCAAAACCTTGTAATGGCGCTTTAAAACCATAGTCATTAGCGTAATGCAAAGCATCAGCAATTTGTCCGGCATACCACATAGCTTTTTTCGGCACACAACCAACATTTACACAGGTACCACCGATATGTTTCGCTTCAATAACAGCCGCTTTTTTACCTAAACGTGCTGCCCGATTTGCTGAAGCAATACCGCCACTGCCTGCTCCAATAGAGATGTAGTCAAAATGTTGTGTCATTGGTATTACCTTAATATCTAGAGTTTTCAGAATATAAACATCTGATTATTTATTATAAATAAGCACAAAATTAAAAAAAACAATAGCGACTGTTGATTTTCATTTAATAAAAAAATGAAATTATAAAGTAGGCTAGTTTTAACTATGTGCAGCATCAGACCCTATAACCATCGCTTTAATTTCAACGCTATTTTCTTCTAATTTTTCTATAAAGTCGGCAGCAGATAAAGGCTTATAATACAAGTAACCTTGAATGTAGTGACAATTTCTTTCAACTAAATAATTAAGTTGCTCTTCAGTTTCGACACCTTCTGCGATGCAATACATGTTAAGGCTTTTAGCGAGTACCAATGTCGCATCAACGATAGTTTCATCAGTATTTTCTTCGCCAATACCATCAACAAAACTACGATCAATTTTAATAATATCCAACGGTAATTGCTTTAAATACGTCAATGAAGAAAAGCCCGTACCAAAATCATCAAGAGATAAAAGCACTCCCATAGCACTTAAATTGTGCATTGTTTCGATTGCTTTTTCTGGCTCATAAATAAATGCATTTTCAGTTATTTCTATTTTCAATGCTTTAGCGGGTAAATCAAATTGTGCTAAAAGGCTCTTTATTGAATTAATCAACTGACTATCGCTAAAGTGTTTAGCTGAAAAGTTCACCGATAGATAAAAATCTGGCCGTAATTTGCGCCAGCGCTTAAGCTCCTCAAAACCGCGTGCAATTGCTTGTTCTGTCATCACCACAATTAACCCCAGCTCTTCAGCAAGTGTTATAAATTCAACAGGAGGAACAACTACATCATGATGTAACCAACGCATTAACAGTTCCGCACCAACAGATTTCCCAGAATGCGCATCAATAATAGGTTGGTAAACGTTAAAAAATTCTTTGTTAGCCACACCAAGTTTCAAGTTAGTTTCTTTTGTTAAGCGTTGCTTTGCCTCCTTATTCATATGATCAGTAAAAAACTGGTAATTATTACGTCCCAACTGTTTGGCATGATACATAGCAACATCTGCATTCCTAAACAATTCTTCAGAATCTTCGGCATCGTTTGGATAAAGGGATATGCCAATACTGGCACCAATGCTAACTACATGACTGTTCAACGTGAATGGTTGTTGTACTATATCGATAAACTTTTGGGCAATACCCGACAGTTCATTATTGCTACGAAAACGTTCAAGTAAAACAACAAATTCATCACCGCCAATTCTCGCTAAGGTATCATCCTCACGCAACGACTTTGCTAAGCGCTTAGAAACCTCTTTTAAAAGAATATCTCCACATTCATGCCCTAAAGAATCATTAACTTGTTTGAAACGGTCAAGATCAATGAAAAACAATGCAATAGAATCTTTTCTACGATGTGATGCTGCAATCGCATGTTCAATGCGATCAAGCAATAATGTACGGTTCGGCAACCCCGTCAAATGATCGTAATTAGCCATAATCCGCAGCTCGTTTTCTGCTGACTTTTGCGCACTAATATCAGTATAAACACATATAAAATGCCTTTTCTGATGCTCAATGTTGACGCTAACACTGATATTGGTAATCACGTGATACTCTTTGCCGTCAGGTGTTTCAATAAGCTCTTCACCACACCAATATCCTTTGGCTAGAATGATAGGAAGAAGTTTACGGTAATAATTAATTCTATCTTGCCCTACTCCTCGTAAACCATCAGACAATTTCAGTTCTTCTGTCGACCAGCCAAAAACATCAGTCATAGACTTATTTGCTCGACCCACTTCAAAAGCTTCATCAAAAATCAACACCCAATCACGGGTTTGTTCAAATGCTGCACCATAATATTGAGCACGTTCTTGTACTGCTTTTGACTCTGTAATATTAGTGTAAGACCCTGTAATTCTGGACGGGGCTCCTGAATCATCAAAGGCAACTATCTTGCCTACATCTCTATACCATAACCAATTTTTATTGGCACACTTCAATCTATAGCTACATTCAAAATTGGCATCAGGGTCAGCATTACGAATAAAACTGCGCCACTTTAAAGAAAAATTGTGCTGATCTTCTGGGTGAATAAGTTCAACATGGCGAGAGAATGGCACTGCCAACTCTTGTTCGTCATAACCCAAATCATGCCCTAAACGTTTAGCAAAAATGAGGCTATTACTCGCTTGCCAGTCCCAAACTTCACTATTACTGGCGGAAAGAGCTAGCTGTAATCTATTCTCCCTATTTTTTACTTTTTCATGGGCAGCTAACAATTCTTTTTGTCGTTGTTGCCGACTACGAAACCAAATAAAAATTCCAAGGATGATAATAAAACCATAAATGCCAAAAGCTAACGGAGACTTCCACGGCGCATATTTAACTCTAATTTTCACAAATGCAGGCTCAGAATAAAGCCCCGTCTCTTCTGATTTTACCTGCACTTGAAAAGTATAATTACCAGAATCTAAACGCGGAAAAGTAACAAAATTTTGTCGTGCTTCAGGGAAGCTAACACCATCAACAAAGCCATATTTAAACATCGGGCTTTCATTATCGTCGTATGAAAAGCTACTAAAATCTATACGAATGCCAAAATCGTCATGTTCAAGTTCAATTTGATAGTTATTCGGTAATATATGCGGCGAATTTAGTGATCGAGACAATGTATTTACATTTACTATGCTTACAGTATTACTACTAGCACTGTTTTTGTTCCCTAGAATTATAGGATCAAACAAACTAATACCTGAAATACCACCATAAGCAAAACGACCATCAGCCAAATGATGATATGCGCCATCATTAAATTCAGAACTAGCTAAACCATCCAGTTTATTAAAGCGTCTCATATGTTTATCAGATGCTCTTAGTCTAAATAATCCTGAATGACTAGAAACCCAAATATTGTTTTCGCTATCAACCTGAACACCATAAGTATTTACATCCAAAATACTATTGTGCTCATTGAAAAAATACTGCACTTGGTAGTCATTTGGGCTGATAGCGATTAGCCCAACTTGAGGATATGAGAGCCAAATTAGTCCTTGCTCATCTCGCGCCCAATTATCAACATAACTGTAACCTTCTTTAGGCAATCCTTTTTGGTGATATATCTGTGTAAGATTTTTAGTTCTTTGATTATAGAGCCATAATGTATCCGTACTTGAAAAAAGCACTTCATCTTTATCATCTGTAAAAGACGCCATCACATGCCAAATATATTGCGTATCAAAATTATTAGGCAAGTTTGCCAAAGAATTCAGCTCGCCAGTAGCCGCATGAATAGTATGTATACCAGACTCAGATACGAGCCAAATATACTCATTAATACTCTCAATTGTCGCCCAGCTATTTTCAACATTTAATAGCTTTTTAGTTGGCTCAGGAAAATCTATGACAATAAGTTTTTTCGTTTCAGTATCAAATAAATGAATGCCTTTTGCTGTTGATAGCCATAAACGTCCGAGATAATCTTTTGCTATTTCATAAATATTGCTTGTTGTAAAAGTAGTTTTTTGCTTTTTATCTTCTAAAAAACGCTTAATAGAATTAGTTTTAATATCAACTAAATTAAGTCCTTGACCTGTTCCAACCCAAAACTGATTATCTTTACCTGAAACAATCGAACTAATGTTCCCGTTTGACAGGCTATTTTTATCGAAACTGTCATAAGTAAATGTTTTAACTATTTCTGTCTTTGGATCCCAACGGTATACCCCTGAACTTTGTGAACCTAGCCATAGTTGGCCATTGTTATCTGACAAAATACTAATAATGTTAGCATCAGCAACCGTATTAAAATACTCCCCAAATTTAAACAAATACTCACTAGTGTTCGTTATCTTATTATATCGATAAAGCCCATGAGTACTTGCAGCATAGACGATATTTTCTAACACCTTTAACTGCCAAATAGAAATGTTTTCGATCGCGATATTGTATGAAATATCCGTCGATTGATTTTGCAGGAATTTAGCTAAGTTTTGCTCAGTGAAATTGAATACGCCATCATTGGTACCAAGGAAGTAATCATCGCCGACAAGCACAATATCATACGTCTTAGCGCTTTCTGCCGCGTTAAATTTATATTCAGGAATATCAGATTCTTTCAGCCTAGGGAGTTGCGTTAATTGCTTAAGGTTAGCATCATAAATAAACGTACCCACACGTGTTAGAAATACTAGCCTTCCATGGAGTATTTTAACATTATACAACACATCTATACTATTGAAATATTTAGAGAAATCTATACGTCTTTGAATTTTCTTCGACGATAAATCATAACTAAGAGCTGATTTTTCAGTAATAAACCAGTATAAGTTGCGTGATTTATCTTCAACAACCTGCCAAACATTAAGCTCTTGATTTTCAGGGTCATTTTTAATTATTTTTTGATAAGTATTTCTTGCTGGATCGTAGGTATATAATCCTTTACCAAATAATGCGATCCAAACCAAACCATTGCTGTCGGTATAAATGCTATTTGCTGTGAATTTATTAAAATCGCCGTCAGGACCAGCAACTGGAGATATTGTATAGCCATCATAAATATCAATCCCATTTTCGGTGCCAAACCACAGGTAACCTTGTTTATCTTGTGCAATAGCTAAAACACTTGCTTGTGACAAACCATCTTCAACTGTAATCCTTTCCAGAACGGTGTTATTAGGCTTTGCTTCTGTTAAAAAAGAGCAAGCCATTAATAATAAAACTGAAAAGTACAGAAAACTACATTTACTAGCTATCAAATATCGACCTTATACCGCTGAGTTAATCTATATGTAACAAAATACGTCAAAATTGAGTATGGCACTTTAAATGTTAAAATAGTGTAACAATATTGAAAAAGTGACATCTATCTCTCCTTTTTTTGAGCGCTTAATAAACTATTCAATCGTATGATGCACTTAGTATCAGAAACTGCACTTGAATTTAGTAAATTTGTCCCTACCTTTATTAACAATATTTATTGATAAGTTGTGCATGCAATGACAAACCCATTACTACAAAACACCCAACTTCCGCAATTTTCTAAAATCAAACCAGAACATATCAAGCCTGCGGTTGAAGATGCTATAGCAAATTGTAAAACAGCTATTGCTGATGTACTTGCTAGCAACACTCAATTTACTTGGGAAAACTTAGTTGCACCTATTGATGATGTTGATGATGTATTAGGTAAACTTTGGTCTCCGGTTTCACATATGAATTCAGTGGTCAATAGTGATGAACTGCGTGAAGCTTATGAATCATGTTTACCGCTTTTATCTGAATACGGCACTTTTGTTGGTCAGCATTCTGGGTTATTTGCTGCCTACCAACAATTGAGAGAAAGTAATGAATTTAAAGAATTAACAACTGCTCAACAAAAAGTTATCACCAACGCCTTAAGAGATTTCAAGTTATCAGGTATTGCACTTAACGAGCAAGACCAAAAACGTTACGGTGAAATTGCCACTCGCTTATCCGATTTAAGCTCTACATTTGGTAATAACTTACTTGATGCCACTGAAGCCTTTAGCGTCAATGTAACAGATGAAGCTGAATTATCTGGCTTGCCAGAAAGCGCTAAAGATGCGGCTAAAGCACTGGCACAATCACAAGAGAAATCAGGCTGGTTATTTACCTTAAATATTCCAAGCTACTTACCGGTCATGACTTATAGTGACAATAGCGAGTTACGTGAAAAAATGTATCGCGCCTTTGTTTCACGTGCTTCAGATATTGGCCCAAATGGTGGTGAATACGACAATAGCCCGATTATGGCTGAGTTATTGGCACTACGTCATGAACTAGCAAAACTGTTAGGTTTTGATAACTTTGCAGAAAAGTCATTAGCAACAAAAATGGCTAACAATACTAGCGAAGTTATCGGCTTTTTAGAAAACCTTGCCGTAAAGTCTAAATCACAAGGCCAGCAAGATTTAGCTGAAGTACGAGCTTTTGCTGAAGAAAAGTTTCAGCAAAGTGATTTACAAGCCTGGGATTTACCTTATTTCAGCGAAAAATTAAAGCAAGAACGCTACGCTATTTCTGATGAAGAACTACGCCCTTACTTTCCAGAAAACAAAGTTGTGGCGGGCTTATTTGAAGTTGTGCATCGTTTATTCGGCTTAAATATTACCGAACGACAAGACATAGACACCTGGCATAAAGATGTAAAATTCTTTGATGTTTTTGATAAAAACCAGCAATTGCGCGGTAGCTTTTACCTAGATTTATACGCTCGTTCAAAGAAACGTGGCGGTGCATGGATGGACGATTGTGTTGGCCGACGCGAGCTAAGCAATGGCGACATTCAATATCCTGTTGCCTACTTAACCTGTAACTTTAACGGCCCTGTTGGTGATAAACCGGCATTATTCACTCACGATGAAGTCGTTACCCTATTTCATGAATTTGGTCATGGTATTCACCACATGCTAACGCAGATAAATGCTGCGGGTGTTTCGGGTATTAACGGCGTGCCATGGGACGCTGTTGAATTACCAAGCCAGTTTTTAGAAAATTGGTGCTGGCAGCCAGAAGCACTGGCTTTTATTTCTGGTCATTACCAAACAGGTGAAGCATTACCGCAAGCCATGCTAGACAAAATGTTAGCGGCGAAAAATTTCCAATCTGCCATGCAAATGATCCGTCAACTTGAATTCAGCTTATTTGATTTCAAAATGCATGCGCAATATTCACCAGAAAAAGGCGACGAAATTCAACAAGTACTCAACCAAGTACGCGATGACTATTCAGTAGTAAAAGCGCCAGAATTTAACCGCTTTCAGCATAGCTTTGGCCATATATTTGGTGGCGGTTATTCAGCTGGTTACTACAGCTACAAATGGGCTGAAGTGTTATCAAGTGATGCTTTTTCTCGCTTTGAAGACGAAGGTATATTCAATCAACAAGTTGGCAACGACTTTTTAACTAACGTGTTAGAAATGGGTGGTTCAAAAGAGCCAAGCGAACTTTTCAAAGCCTTTAGAGGCCGCGAACCAGAAATTGATGCATTATTACGTCACAGCGGTATCACAGGATAATATTGATGGCTTTAGAAAAGGTTGATGACATTTATCAACGCGCTGCTGCTCGTAAGGGTGGCGTAGCGAAACTCAACTTGTTACTGGGTGAAGGCAAGCAAGATCATTTATTGCCTGAACTTGGCGACGATAGAATATTAGCGGAATTCACTAAAAAAATATTCCAGTCTGGCTTTGTTTGGCGCGTGGTAGAAAATAAATGGCCAAACTTTGAAGACAGTTTTTTCAATTTCAATATTGAAAAAATATTGATGATGCCAGAAGAAATGATGGAACGTAAAGCTAGCGATCCGGCAATAATTCGTAACTTTAATAAAGTAAAAACCATTAAAGCTAACGGCCAAATGATATTTGAGGAAAGCCAGAATGGTCATAGCTTTGCTGAATTTATTGCCCAATGGCCAAGCGATAACATTATTGGTTTATGGGCGCACTTGAAAAAGCACGGACAACGCCTTGGCGGTAATACTGGTCCTTATGCCTTAAGAACTTTGGGTAAAGACACCTTTATTTTAAGCCGCGATGTTGAAGCCTACTTTCGTGCCCATGATATTATCAGCGGTGGTATTCAAACTAAATCTAGCTTATCAGCCATTCAAAACAGCTTTAATACCTGGCAACAGCAATGTGACTTATCACTCGGACAATTAAGCCGCCTTATTGCCTATGCTACTGGTGATAACTATGTTCATGTAGAAGAAGTTGCTAATGATAAATAATATTGCCGTTGCCTATGTTGATTCCGTTGATACGGAAAAAGCTAAAAAAATAGCCAAACAATGGCAACTAAACTATATCGGCGATATTGCTGCAATCAAAAATCATCCTGAGCTGTTATTTGCTTTGCAGGTGAATATGCAGCGCTTAGAACTAAGTAAACTAGACGAGCCAAAATTAGGCGCAATTTGTGTAGATTTTGTTGATGGAGCAACCGCCCATCGTCGCAAATTTGGTGGTGGCCGTGGTCAAGACATTGCCAAAGCTGTCGGCTTAAAACATGGTTTCACCCCTAACGTGCTCGATGCCACCGCAGGCTTAGGGCGAGACGCGTTTGTACTAGCGACTTTAGGCTGTAATGTTACCATGATGGAACGTATGCCCATTGTCGCGGCATTGCTTGAAGATGGCTTAACAAGAGCAAAACTAAGTACAGAAATTAATGATATTACCGACAGAATGAGCTTAATTAATTCTTCTTCTATCGAGAATATGAATTTAGCAACAGCGCCTGACGTTATTTACCTCGACCCTATGTATCCACACCGAGAAAAATCTGCCGCAGTTAAAAAAGAAATGCGAGTATTTCAATCGCTTGTCGGTGAAGATCTTGATGCCGATAACTTACTCGCGCCAGCTATAGCATTGGCTAAATATCGCGTAGTCGTAAAACGCCCAAGTTACGCCCCACCATTAGACGGCAAGAAACCATCAACCAGTATTAACATGAAAAAGAACCGTTTTGATGTTTATGTTAATCAAGCGATCCCAAAGAAAAGTTAATCACTTACCTGTATTAATTTATTAGCACTGGCAATAAAGTTGTCATATTAGTGTCATGCAACCGTAACTTAACTGTCACATAAAAACGTGAAAATTCAGCATCTTTTGAATGCGTTAGTGACAGGGTTGGATGCCAGTGCGAGTTTCAAGTTTTTCAAGAATTTCTGTGATCGCCATTAGCCTATTTGCAGTGGTCTTTTTAACTACCATGTATCAGGTCGGTAACTCGTTAACCGCAAGCCGAACTCTTTTAGCTAACTATCAAGCACTCAAGTCCGCTACCACGGTGAAGTTCTACCGTACTATCGCGCAGTATTTACAGTCGGGTGATGCCGGTTTATTAACCCCTGCTCAGCAACAATTAAGCAATATTGATGAACTTGCCAAACAGCTAAACCTGCCAACACTCAGTCAAAGTATTGAGCAAAAAACCGCAAGTTTAAGAAATGATATCAACACAAAATATCGTGCTTTAGGAAAGCTCAGTGGCGACCCGTTAGCACTTGTTCGCAATGCCGAACAAAGCATGTTGTCAGTCAACCATGCAATTGCACAATATGCCCAGCAAAGTAAGAAAATTAACACAGAAGAACAAATTTCCTATCTCGCTCTGTCTCATAAAATTTCAGCGAGTTTAAATGAATTAATGAATGCACGTGAAAATTACTTCTTAGGCAACAGCGTTAATAAAAGTCGGATGAATACCATATCAATAGAGTTAAATTCACTCACTAGGCAGCTAAGCCAACTGCCAAATTTAGCCATTTATGCCGCCGTAGATGAAGACGAATTTTTTGCTGACGAAGCAGATAATGACGACCTCGCAGAAGAAGCTATTAATGAAATAAATTCTCTAGCGAATCGCTATATTGGTGAATTGGAAAACACCTTAGCGTTAGCGAGTAGCAACAAAGCTGGTATCAAACAGTTAGTTAATGATGTTGCTGAGCTCGAACAAATAATTCTCACTGGTGAAACCCGTGTTATTGAGCAGCAAAAAGCATTAAATCAGCAATTAACGGTAATTGTAATTTCATTAACGACTTTTTTAATTGTATTTTTAATTGCCAACTACTGGTTACAGCGCTCGGTAATTTTAAATCCGTTACGTAAGTTACGCGACAGTTTTGTCGACTTAGTTGAACAAGGAAAAGTAGATAATATCGAAGGAATTTCGATAAAAACTGAACTAGGTGAAATATCTTCAAGCTTTAATCAAATGGTTAATAAGTTGGCCAATGATGATCGCCAAAAATCTCATCAATTAGATTTAGTTGCCAAGGCGCTGCAAGCAATGGACAGCCAAGTAAAAAACATTTATCAGTCGTCGTCTAGCACCAGTGAGCATGTACAAGGCGCACGAGCCATCATGTTAGCGCTTGGGCAAGCAACGGAAACGGTGAATGACTTATCAAGCCAAGTGGTCGGCAATGCGCAAGCAACTCAACAGGCGATGGAAGCTAGCCAAAGCCGCGTTGTGCAGGTACTTGAGGCAAGTGAGTCAACCAATGTCGCTGCACAACAAAGTAAAACAGCAATCACCTCACTTTCACAATCAGTTAATAGCGTGACTTCAATTGTTGACGTTATTGCTGCTATTGCCGATCAAACTAACTTACTTGCCTTAAATGCCGCTATTGAAGCAGCAAGGGCTGGCGAACATGGCCGAGGCTTTTCTGTGGTGGCTGATGAAGTAAGACAGCTTGCTGGGAAAACTCAAGAATCGTTACAACAAATATCTGCAAAATTAGAACAACTACAAAGTGCAACTAACTCAATTCAAGCAACAATTATTGACATAGAAAGCGCTTCAGCAAATCAACGCAGCATTGCAGATGAATTACAAAAAACCGCGATTGAAGTTACTGGACAAGCTAAGGTTTCTGCTGAAGTGGCGTTAAATACCTTAGAGCAAATCACCTTACAACGAGAGCATTTCATTACTTTTGAAACCGCCATGAGCAATGTCGATCAAGAGGTAAACCAATCACAACAACTCGCAGAAGCTATCGCACATGACGTTAACAATCACGTTTCTGGCATCAGTGAAACACTTAAGCAGGCAAGTTAACTTTCATCATTTTCAATGAATTTTTTATACATTCACGTGCGCTGAGCTCAGCATTATTCTAGAATCAATAGAAGAGCTATTAGGGTGGTGTCTGCATGGCAAAATCTTTATGTAAATGGAAAAAGAAAGAAATTGAGAAAGGTTTGCACGAACTTGCTCATATTGTCGATAAACCGAGGTTTCTCTGTAAAGATTGTGCGCGTGCATCACATGATAAGAATTACTTGTGTAAACCCGTCAAACTGCCCTTGTCTAATTAACCGCAATTAAAATGGAAATAACATGATCCAAGAAAACGCCACAATGCCAATTGGGCAACTACAAGAACTTAAAAATGGTGAAATGACCACTCACAATACCGCTGAACTTTTTGCTAACAAAAAAGTGGTAATGTTTGCGGTACCTGGTGCGTTCACACCAACGTGTTCAGCTGCACACTTACCAGGTTATGTGGTCTCTGCCGATGAACTGCAAGCTAAAGGTATTGATGCGATTATTTGTATTTCAGTAAACGATGCTTTTGTAATGGCAGCATGGGGCGAAGCACAAAATTCTGAAAACTTAATGATGCTTGCTGATGGCGATGGTAGCTATACTAAAGCACTTGGTTTAGACATGGAAACAGCTGCATTTGGTGGCCTGCGTTCACAACGTTACTCAATGATCATCGACAATGGTGTCGTAACAAACTTGAATGTTGAAAAGCCTAAAGAATTTGAAGTAAGTAAAGCTGAAACAATTCTAAATCAGTTGTAGGCTTTATTTAAACTTGTGTAGGGAGCATATGCTCCCTTTTTTAGCATTTGAAATCATTTCATTATTACTTTCAATCACGCTCCTTCACAATTAGATCGTTAAAGTAACATAAATAAAAACCATTATCGTTTGCCCGCAGCCCTTGTTTTATAAGGGATTTAATGATATTAAATTTGAAAGTCCGCTAAGAATCGCGCATACTGCGCACATCAATTATGTGATAAAACGCACAACGGAGTAGCACAATGTTAAAACCTGAAATGGTTAAGCAATTAAATAAACAAATTAACTTAGAGTTTTATTCTTCTAACTTGTACTTACAAATGAGCGCATGGTGTGAAGAACAAGGTTTTGAAGGTGCTGCAATGTTTATGCGCAAGCATGCCGCAGAAGAAATGGACCACATGACACGTCTATTTACCTATGTAAGTGAAACAGGTGCTTTACCTATTTTAGGTACGATTGATGCGCCGCCACATGAATTTGAATCATTAGCTGACGTATTTGAGAAAACCTATCAGCATGAGTGTGAAATTACTGAAAACATCAATGCACTAGCCCACCAAGCATTTACTAATCAGGATTACTCTACTTTTAACTTTTTACAATGGTATGTTGCTGAACAGCACGAAGAAGAAACCTTGTTTAAGAGTGTTTTAGATAAAATTAACTTGGTTGGTCATGACGGCCATGCATTATTCTTTGTTGATAAAGATTTAGCTGAAATGGCAAAAGTCGGTAGCGGTGGCAGCATTATGACCGATGTAGCAGCTCAATAAAATTCGTTCTGTTGAACATCAACGCTTTGTCACATCCATGTGATCGCGTCATACCGTTCTTCGACGTGCACGGATGCATTAATGCCTCGAAATACAGGACTTCTGAGAGAGGCCTGAACATAAAAAAGGCTTGCCGGGATCAGCTGCAAGCCTTTTTCATTTCTACCAAAAAGTTAACGCTGATAATTAGCGTTTAATATTTATTCGTCTTCTGTTTGCTTAACAACTTCTACTCTAAAACCTGTTGGCGCATCTTTATCATCCTCAACAACAAAGAATAGCTCATCAGAGTCTTCATCTAGCACCAACTCAAAACTAGATAAGATAATTTCACTACTATCAACTTCCGCAATCGCAAACACTTGGTAAGTATTGTTCTGTAAATTAATAGATTCAGGTTGAGTATAAACCGCACTACGTTTGTATAACGCGGTTTCTATGGTTTCATCATTACGAACAAAGTAGAAAGTTACAACGTTGAAGTCGATATCATCGTCATCGTCATCTACTAAGTTGATCATGGTAATTTGATGGTCATAAATGCTTTCACGAGTACTGTTTTCAACAACTAAAGAATGAATTTCTACTTCAATTTCATCAACAATACCGTCACCGTCTTCATCAACATCTCCGTCACCATCATGGTCAACATCTTCTTCATTTAAGTAAAAGAATACGGTTTTATTAGTATTTTCAGCAAGGCCCAACAAGTGATTACTTAATAGCGGCTCCGATGTGCTAGGAATCAATAAATCTAAACTATAATCACCTTTTTCTTGTATAAGCGTTGCACTGTAGGTGCCACGCTCAAGCGCTGTTATTTCTGCTGAATCATCGACGCCATTTACATAAATGTCGAATGTACCAGAATAGTTAGGAATTAATTCATGTTCTTTAATCGCATTATATGCGCGAAATCGAGCTTCAGACTGAGTGTCTAAATACTCAATAATTGACGAGTTAGACATTCTGTCTATCGCATAAGGAGAAGTACCTGAACCAGTATTTTCACGTACTATCATCACGTACTGTGATGGGTAGGCATAATCAATGTCATCTGAAGTAAACAATACCTCTTCACTACCCGCCTCAGTGATATAAAAAATATATTCATCTTGGTCAAATTTTTGATTATCTGACAATTGGGTATAGTTGTATGTTCCAACTAGGTTTGCTTCATTAAATGTTTCATCAGCTTCAGACATATAAACATCAACACCTGATGAGTCTGGGTGTAAATTTAAAAAACGCAGATTGAACAAATCATCATCTTCATCATCATCGTCGTCAATCATTTCAATATTGTAGGTTTCAACTTTTGCTGAATTAATATCATCCATTAATACCAACAGTTGGATCATTTCCTTTTCTACAACAACTTGGCCTTCTGCAACTAACTCTAAATCATCTCTATCTGCACTATCTTCATCTTGATATCCCATCTCATAGAAATAGGTGTCATCATCGATTTCAAAGTTACTGAGTGCATTAGTGTACTCAATACCACTAAAAGTCACTTCAAAGTTATCCTTGTCATCGTCGTCGTCAGACTCTAAGTCTTCATCAAGAGTGAGGATAATTTCTGGGGCATTTTTCGAACTATTATAAAATTTTACATAACCAGGGTCTTTGCTATCACTACCGCCACAACCAACAAATGCAATTGCCGATGCAAGAATTAGTATTCTTGAAGTTGATATATATGAAAATACGCAGGATTTAGAACTCATATTATTTTCCATTAAAATTAATTGCCATCACTGCACAGAAAATACTGGCAGTTAATCAGCGCCCTCAGCCAAAACGGCTGAATGTGCATGTTGTAGAACAGCATTTTATGAATAAGTTCTCCAATTCACACCATCTTTGCATTTCTTTACTTAACTATACTTTTCTTTACAGACCTTTAAAATTAAGGGCTGCAGATAACAGGAAAAAAAGATGCAGAGAATAACTCGCTATATTGGCTATATAGAATCAAAAGTTTTTAGGGCGAAACAACCAACGATGGTTAGTTAAGTTTGAAAGAAGTAATAAGGAGTTTTGCTGAGTGATTTAAACGGGTTAAAACGAAAAATGAGTGACAAAAACTAACTTTTGTCACTCAAAATAATATCTGTGATTATCGTATAAACAATACTATTTCAGAGAAAACATACGCGTAATTGTTTCATCTTTATCGACTAAGTGATGCTTCAAGGCGCCAACAATATGTAAAACAATTGCGGCAATAACAAAGTAAACAATCAAACCATGAATATCATGACCTAAACCACCTATGAAACCATTAACGGGGATAGCTTCACCTGCTGCATCTACTGTTTCAGCTACGATTTCTAAGCCGAAAATAGCTAAGCCATGTCCGCCACCAATTGACATCATCAACCCTGATAATGGGTAAAGCACAGTAGAAATAATCAAAATCCAGTGAATAGCCTTAGCAATAGCATGCTGAATTTTACTCATGACACCAACGGCACTTGGCCAGCCTTTTTTAACTCGCCATAAAACACGGGCTAACGCTAAAACAAACAGTATTGCGCCAAAAGATTTGTGTAAATCGTAAAGAGCAAATATTTCAAATTCGCTCATGATTATGCCAACTGCCAGCAAAGTAATCATGCCTAGCGCAATAATAATATGTAGTAACTTGGTTGTACCCGATAAGGTTGATTGTGTGTGGTTCACGGTAAATTCCCTCCAGAATTCTAACTTAACGCCATTATAGCAAGATAAAGGTTAAACTCGGGTTAAAATAATTAGCTGTTTTTATCTTATCGCGCTAATTTTCCATCTCACGTATAATGCCCACCTTTAAAGCATAAGTTAGGTTATTTCGTTGATATTTTCAGATGTAGTTATCATAGGCGCAGGCGCCGCAGGTTTAATGGCAGCAGCAACTGCAGGTTATCGTGGTCGCAGCGTTACCGTGGTAGATATGGGTAAAAAGCCCGGTCGTAAAATATTAATTTCAGGCGGCGGACGTTGTAATTTTACTAACGAAAACGCAGGGCCAGAAAACTACCTTTGCCAAAACCCTCATTTTACTAAATCAGCACTTAGCCGTTATAGCGCACAAGATTTTATCGAACTTGTCGATCGTCATGGCCTTAACTATCACCACAAAACCTTAGGGCAATTATTCTGTGATGATAGCGCCCAAGACATTGTTGATATTTTGATGACCGAATGTGAATGGGCAGGCGTAAATATCGCCATGCGTAGCGAAGTTATTGCCATCAGTAAAAATGATACTGGTTACCTAGTACAAACCAGTGGCGAAAGTTATCAATGTGAATCTTTAGTAGTCGCTTCTGGTGGCTTAACTATGCCAAAACTTGGTGCTAGCCCTATGGGTTATAAAATTGCAGAACAGTTTGGCTTAAACGTTCTCCCCACCACTGCTGCATTAGTGCCTTTTACTTTACATGACCACGACAAACAAAAGTTTGATGGCTTGTCTGGCATCAGTATTTTCACTGAAATTTCCAGTGAAGACGGCACAACATTTAAAGAGAATATATTGTTTACCCATCGCGGCTTATCAGGCCCTGCGGTATTACAAATATCTTCATTTTGGCAAGCAGGTCAAGCAGTAACTATTAACTTACTACCAGAGTCGTCTATCGACAGCCTGATCGCAGAATGGCGAGAAACTAGCCCGCAAAAATCACTTAAAAATATGCTAACTACGGTGTTACCTAAGCGCTTTATTGAGGCGTTAATAAAACAAAAAGACATTTCAGATAAAGCCATTAACCAAATCAGCAATGACGAAGTTACTTATCTCAGTCAATATCTACATCATTGGCAAATCAAGCCCAACGGCACTGAAGGCTACCGCACCGCGGAAGTTACTTTAGGCGGCGTTAATACAGATGAACTATCGTCAAAAACTTTTGAAGCTAAAAAAGCCAAAGGCTTATTCTTTATTGGTGAAGTGATTGATGTTACCGGCTGGTTGGGAGGCTATAACTTCCAGTTTGCTTGGAGCAGCGGTGTTGCCTGTGGGCAGGCGGTTTAATTTATTCTTTAAATTATTAGAAACAAAATAATTTAAAGTGATTTAGCAGTAATAACGTTAATGATCAAGGCGGCTTCAATGTCTGAAAAGAAAGTAAAATTTGAGTTTGAAAAACAAAATAAAAATAGTATTCGATATAAAGAAATACCTGAAGAAGGGATGCCACCAATTATTGGTAGTATTTACATTCAGAAGTGGTTCGCTGGAAATAGTAAAAACATTGAAATAACGGTCAAAAAAACAGATTAAAAACGTTAAGTTACTGTAACTATAAATTAAGCGAACTGAATTTAGTTATCATTAATTGTAATGATAACTGATTTTTCAATTAACTCTGTGGCTTAGATATATAACTTTTAAAATCATTTTACGCACAATACCCTTACGTTTTATTCTCAAGCAAATAATTCACAAAGCTCTTTAGCGCCCTATTCATCATCAAATTTGCTGGGTACACCAACGACACTGGCACACTATCAAACTCATAGTTTTTAAGTATCGGTATTAACTGCCCAGAGTCTAAATAACTTTGAGTTAAAAACGTCGGTAAATAGACAATGCCGTTACCATATGCTGCCAATTGGGCGACAATGTCACCATCATTTGCTTCATTATGACTCGTTACCGCTACATTCGATTCTTTACCATTTTCTTGGTATCGCCAGCGTCTGGGTAAGCGATTTGAACTGTCGGTAATACACCTATGCTCTAAAAGCTCTTTTGGATGCATGGGTTCACCATAGCGCGCTAAATAATCAGGGCTAGCAACAAAGTTTACTTTGATATCGCTATATCGTCTGGCGATATAACTTGAATCTGGCAACTCACCAATTCTGACGCTTAAATCAACTCCATCTTCCACCATGTTGACGAAACGATTGAGAAACAACCAAGATATTTTAACTTCTGGATGTATTGCCATAAACTCGCTGGCTACTTTTAAAAAACCAAGTGACACTGAACCTCGTGGCGCTGAAATGGTGAGTTGTCCGGATAATTCAGCATCGGAATGCTTGGTACTATTTTCAAGAGTAGATATTCGGCCTAATACTTCTTTAAACTCTTCAAGATAACGACTTCCTTCGGCCGTTAAGTGCATAGCTCTGGTGGTACGGTATAAAAATTGACATGAAAAGTGCGCTTCAAGATCCGAAACCTGACGGCTGATCGCAGAAGTAACAATATTAAGTTCTCTCGAAACAGCACTAAAACTGCCTTTTTCAGCCACCATAACAAAAGTATTCATGGCTTTAAGTAAGTCTATCTTTCTCTTCATGAGAACAATCATTTCTTTTTGTCATTATTTATCTCATTAAACATCTTAAATATACTTGTTTCAAGCTTAATTATTGAAAACCTAATTCTTTAAAACATTTGGAGATAAAGATGAAAATTTTACTTATTGGCGCAAGCGGTACTATCGGTAAAGCAGTAACGACAGCATTAGCAAACCAACACGAAGTGATAGCAGCAAATTATTCAGGCGGTGATGTTAGTGTTGATATCGGCAATCAAGCCTCTATCAAAGCAATGTTTGAACAAGTAGGAAACGTTGACGCTATTGTTTCTACCGCAGGTTTAGCAAACTTTGCAGCGTTAGCTGAGTTAACTGACGCAGATTACGACCTTGCACTGAATAATAAATTGATGGGACAAATTAACTTAATGCGCATAGGTAAAAACTACCTTGGCGAAAATGGTTCAGTTACCCTTACTTCAGGTGTTTTATCTCAAGAGCCGATGCAAGGTAGTAGTGTTATCAGCATGGCCAACGGTGCTTTAGAAAGCTTTATTAAAGCGGCCAATTTAGAATTAGAAAACATGCGTATCAACGCCGTATCTCCAGTTTTTGTTAAAGAAACTATGGCAATGATGGGTATGGACACAAAGGATGGTTTATCTGCTAAAGACACAGCCAAAGCATATGTTGCAGCTGTTACGGGTACTATGAGTGGTAAAATACTTGCGGTTACAGACTACGCTTAGCCTACGTAGTACGAACTATAAAATTTGTATAGTTCGTACGTTCCTTTCTTTTTAAGAATAATGAATGTAAATAAATGTATCTAAAGTGCTTTCTATCGCAAAAATTCTGCACTTTACCCTAAGCCAAGACGTAAAATAGAACGAATATTTTATAATATTGCTAATATAATTTTTTGGGATCGTAGAATGAATTTAACGCGTAATGCTTTAAAGAATCCAGCCGCCATTATCGTGATAGTCGCTTTGGTGATGGTATTTGGTCTAATGAGTGTTTTTAAGCTTCCCATTCAGTTAACTCCCGATATTGAACAACCACAAATTACTATTTCTACGGGCTGGCGCAGCGCCGCACCAGCAGAAATGGAATCAGTAATTATTGAACCGATAGAAAATGTAGTAAAAAATACCCAAGGCGTCACTAAAGTCACTACCAATATTCAACGTGGTTTCGGCAATATTACCTTAACATTTGACGTTGGCGCTGATATGCAGCGTGCGATGCTCGATGTTATTAATAATCTCAATCAAGCACCACCATTGCCGTTAGATGCCATTGAACCTGTCGTTTCAGCTGGCGGCGGCAGAGGCGGGCCAAATACCGCTTCGTTAATGATTAAAACTCTACCCAGTAATACCAATACCGATCTGGGCATGTATCAAAAGTTAATTGAAGACGTAGTTAAACCGCGTTTTGCTCGTATCTCTGGAATGGGACAAGTCAATTTAAATAGCTCACGCCCAAGAGAATTACGTATTACTTTTGACCCTTTGCGCGCTGCTTCGTTAGGTTTATCAATCGCCGATATTGGTGCAACCATTTCTCGCGCTAGCGATGTTTCTGCCGGTGTAGCTGATGTTGGTCGACGCCAATATACTGTGCGTTTTTCGGGTCAGTACAGCGTTGAAAATCTATCAGAAATGATTATCAGTTTCAGTGGCGATCGCCCTATTTACTTAAAAGACATTGCCACCGTAGAAAACACCTTAGTTGACCGTTTTGGTTTTAACTTACGCAGTGGTCAGCCATCATATTATTTCACCTTAAAACGACAAAATGACGCCAATACTGTAGCCTTGCTAGATGAAATAAATATCGCTATTAAAGAACTTAATGCCGGTCCAATGAAAGCGGCAGGCTTAGTTATTGACCTGAGTTTCGATGCTTCAGTACATATTCGAAATGCCCTAGAACTTGTGCAAAATAATTTGGGATTGGGTGTGTTGTTAGCGTTAATCATTCTGTGGTTATTTTTACGCGGTATACGTAATACATTGATTATTGCTGCTACCATCCCCGTGTCTTTAATGGTGTCATTTATCGCCCTCGCTGCATTTGATCGCAGCTTAAACGTTATTTCTTTAGCGGGTTTAGCGTTTTCGGTTGGTTTAGTGCTCGATGCCGCCATCATCGTCCAAGAAAACATTGTAAGGTTACGCAGCCTGGGTATGGATAACGGTAAAGCTGTTATGCGCGGTGCGTTACAAGTGACTGGCGCTTTGTTTGCTTCTACAGCAACGAGTGTTGCAATATTCCTACCCATTCTTTTTATGAAAGGCATAGAAGGACAACTATTTTCTGATTTAGCGCTAACACTTTCTATTGCGGTTATTGCCTCACTCGTTTCCGCTATTACCATTATTCCTATTGCCAGTAAGTATTGGCTTAAAACTGACCAAACTCTCGACCCATACGCACATTATTGGGAAAAATTAACTAACTTAGTGATGCGTTTAACCAACTCAACTATAAAGCGTTTTACATGGATAGCAGCACTGTTAGGCGGCTCAATATTGGTGACCGTATTAATGATGCCAAAAACCGACTTTATGCCTCGGGCACCAACTGATGGTTTTTTCTACAGTTTGAATATGCCGCCAGGCGGTAATGTTAATTTTATCGAGCATGAATTCGCTAGCTTAGTTAAAGAGCGCTTAGCGCCGTACTTAACAGGTGAAAAAATGCCAAAAATTAAAAGCTATAATTTTTATTCTTTTGGCTCTGGAGCAACAGGCGGCTTTATCTACTCTGACGATCCAAAACGCGTTGAAGAACTAATGCAAGAAGTACGCACCCACGTTATGGCTGACTTACCCGACACGCAAGTTTTCTTATTTAGAGGTTCGATGATCAATGTTTCTGGTGGCGGCAATGGCCGTACTATCGACATCGATATTAAAGGGCCGAATATCGAAAGCTTAATGGCTGTCGCTCAAGCGGGCATTGATGCAATAAATAAAAACATGACTGATACAACCGCTTTCCCTAATCCGGGCTTGAGCTTGTCAGAGCCTGAATTAAAACTAGTGCCTAATGATCAGCGAATTTCTCAGGCAGGTTTAACACGCCGAGATGTCGCCAATGCTATTCGTGCGTATACAAGTGGTTTATTTATTAGTGAGTATTTTGACGGCAATGAGCGTGTTAATGTGATTTTACGTGGCGAACAATGGAATACACCTGATGAGTTAGCGTCACTGCCTATTCACTCACCATTAGCAGGAGTGCAAACCATAGGTGAACTGACTGAAATTACGCGTACCGCAGGCCCAACGCAATTAAGGCGTGTTGACGGCAAACGTACCATAAGCTTGCAAGTATCCCCGCCTGCCAATATGTCACTTGAAGAAGCATTAAATTCACTGCAAGAAAATGTAATGCCGTCAATGAATGCGGTATTACCCGCAGATTCTTCAATTTTATTGAGTGGTAATGCCAATGAAATGGCCGCAGCCATTAATGATATGCTGAAAAACTTTATCTTAGCCTTGGTTATTCTTTTTCTATTGATGACAGCTTTATTCAAGTCAGCCAAAGACAGTTTATTAGTACTATTAGTCATGCCTATGGCGGTCGGTGGCGGCGTATTAGCTTTGAACATACTCAATCTTTTTACCTTTCAGTCACTCGACTTAATGACCATGATTGGCTTTATTATTTTGCTTGGTTTAGTGGTCAACAACGCCATTTTACTAGTCGACCAAACTCGTGAAGGAGAACGCCAGGGCTTACCTACTCGCAGAGCTGTTGCACAAGCCGTGCGTATTCGTGCAAGACCAGTTTACATGAGTACATTAACCAGTTTATTTGGTATGTTGCCACTAATGTTAATGCCGGGGGTGGGTAGTGAAATTTATCGCGGATTAGCGGCAGTAATTGTTGGCGGTATGACTATTAGTGCCATTTTCACCTTAGTATTATTTCCATGTTTATTACGACTCGGTGAAAGTAATACCAAACAAGACAACGCCCAACAAAACAATGATCAACAAAACAATAAAGACAATGTTGCAAAGCTCAATGCTGAGCCTGCGCCATTAGCAAGTAATCACTAAGGAATATTCCATGTTAAAAATGAAGAAGATCACCGCCAGTTTACTTAGTGTCGCGATTTTATTTGCTAATAACAGTATGGCTGCACAGGAGCCGCCAGCTAAGCCAGTAAAAGTTGATCAAGTCACTGAAATGAATCTCAGCGCAACCACTGATTTAATGGCAACTGTTTACAGCCGTTCACACATTCAAATAACCGCAGGTGTTAATGGTCGCATTGAATGGCTAGCAGAACCCGGCACTTTAGTTCAGCAAGGCGATACATTAGTGAAAATGGATTTATTACCACTAAAGTTAATGCAGCTTGAACAAAAGGCTCAGTTAAAACGCGCAAAAATTAATGTTCGTTATTTAGAAAATGAAGTACAACGTTTACAGAAACTTAAGCTAAGTAATTCAGCATCACAATTTCAATTAGATCAAACCCAATCTCAATACGATTTAGCACAAACAGATATTGAAATTGCTGATTTAAAATTACAACAAATAGAAGACCAAATTCAACGTGCAACGGTAACTGCACCATTTTCTGGCGTGATCACCGAACGCCTTGTGCGCGCAGGCAGTGATGTTAATCGCAGTGATTTATTGCTGAAAATATTAGACACCGAACAATTAGAAGTACGCTTATATGTACCAATTAAATACCTTGCTTATGTGCGTAAAGGTCATGGCTTAGATATTAGTGCTAACGGCCAGTTAATTAATACCGAAGTCACCTCGCTCATTCCTAGTGCCGATCCAAAATCACAAACTTTTGAAGTGAGAATTAATATTCCATCACACTTAAATGAATCATGGGCAAGCGGACAATTAGTAAAAGTTACCGTACCTATTCAAGCAAGTAACCGCAGCTTAACGGTTCATCGCGATGCTCTTATTTTACGCAAAGACGGCACCTACGTGGTAAAAATTGATACGGAAAATATCGTACATCGCTTACCTGTAGTTGTTGGTAACGGTACATTTGAGCGAGTAAGTATTGAAGGTGAGTTAAAGCATGGTGATAAAGTCGCTATTCGCGGTGCAGAAAGGCTAAATGAAGGTCAAAAGGTTGTTGTACAATAAATAAACATAAATCTATTCTCATTGATTTGATTAACTGAAGTAGTTATCGGTATAGTACGCCATAGGGTTAGCACTTAATGGTAAGGTAAATGTTTAAAATAGTTCTTAGTTTTGCTTTAGCCATTGCGCTAATGCTGCCGAATTTTGCTAGCGCAAAAGACACTATTTTATGGCAAACCTATCATCGCCCTCCTGGCACTTTTAATTACGGCGTAAATAAAGGCCAAGGTTTTGTACAAAAAACCTTGCAGCTGATTATTGATAAAATGCCGGAATACCAACATGAAATGCCGGTAACAACATTAGCAAGAGCTATTTCAGATATTGAAGCAGGCAATAATGTTTGCCATCCTGCCCTTTATATAACACCTGAGCGTAGAAAACATATGGTGTTTTCTGATGCTTCAATTCTTAACCCCAACAATCGCATCATTGCAAAACCTGAAACCATCGCGCCATTTTTAAAAAATGGCGCGATAGATTTAGAGCATATTTTACAGCAAGATATCTTGTCATTTGGACATGTTGAAAATCGTTCTTACGGTAATGTTATTGATGGAATATTCACAAAGTACCAGCAAACTAAAAACTTCGTGCCGCTGCAAAATATCGACCTAACTCGTGTTTTTAAGATGATTGAAATTGGTAGGGTTGATTTAACTATTGCCTATCCATTTGAAATCCAACATTACTTAAATGAATCACCGCAAACTGCTAAACAACTGCAGGCATATTCTATTGCGGATATGGCACCTTACGATATTGGCTCTATTGCCTGCCCTAATAATGCATGGGGTAAAAAAATCACTCAGCAAGTGAATAAAATACTTAAAGAAATTAAGCCTACTGTCGCATATCAAAAAGCATTAACTACTTGGCGTGAAAATGAACGTAGCAGTAAGTTATTTCAGCAGTACTACCATGATTATTTTATTAAGCATTAGTTCCTCCTATAGAAAGTATCCCTCATAACGCCTAAAAATAAATCAATTTCTGGCATGCAAGACACAGTAATGGTATAAAGCCGCCATAATATTTCAATGAGCAGAAATTTAACTTTCTACTCCAAAAAACTAAAGGCAGTTGCTTTTGCCACGTGATATTGCACCGTGAAGCAGAGCACTGAAATATGATGAATTTAACAACCGAATTTAGCAAAGCAGAAATTAAAAGCGCATTTGATTGGCAGTTAATGCAAGAAATCAATGTAAAAAATGACGATGGCCAAGTTATTGCAAAAGCCGAAATTGATATCATTACATTGAACAAGCACCGCGGTGCTGACGAAAGCTATGAATTACTTGCTCAAGAAGGTGAAACTGACTGGGAAGTACCGCTTAATGTTTATTTTAAAAAGCAAAATATTGCTGCTGATTTAGTAGAAAAGCTACAAGTAAAAACTGACGCCAAAGCTAAAAGTCACATCTTGATTGAAGCAATAAGTGTACTACCTGAGTTCCGCAAACAAGGTGTGGCAAAATTTTTACTCAATGAAATTGCTCACCATTACGCGAAAGCACAATCTATCTCGGTATTAAGCATGTCTATGCACTTATTTGTTGATGCGGATGATTGTGAAACGCAAGAAAACAAAGCTTATTACCAAGCGCTTAATTTAGCCGAAACAGATAATAACCAAGAAGCATTAAGCAACTTTTTCACCCAGTCTGGTTTTATCAATATTGCCATTGATGACAGCGCACTTGAAGAGCCATTACCTTTTAAGGTATTCGTAACTAGCCCTGCAACAATCAATAACGACTAACTAACTCATTATTGATTGTTATGTGCCGTCAACGCATCCAATATTTTTTCGGCGGCGGCACTATTTTGTTCAATATAACCAATATATTGAGCTTGTGAGAACAACACCTGATCACTTAAAGCTATGGCTAAAGGTTGTCGCGACATTTCATGAAGTGCCCATGCTTTATCGATTAAAATAGCATCAACAAAACCTTTTTCGAGTAAAGAAAAGAAGTTTTTAACCTCTTGTAGGTTACGAATATAATAAGATCTTTTGAGAATTAGCGCTGAATTTTCATACAAAATATCAAGTACTGCTTGTGGGTAATTATAGTCGCGGGCAATTAAAACCCTACCTAAGTCTTTACTTTTTTTGGCTATCACTTCATTTTGAGGTTTCGCTTGATATGCGAGTAATAAATCCCAACTACCAATAGGATAATCTATTAACAAAACATCATCCGTTTCATCTACATGAAGAGCAAAATCAATTTCTCCAGCTTGCACTTCTTTTAAACAGCGCATATAGGGCAACTCAATAAATGTTAGCTGGTAATTGTGCGGCGCTAGCGCCTGATTAATAGCCTCTATATGTAAACCGGCAATCTTACCCGACGCATTTGTATAGGCAAATGGGCGCCAACTTTCATAACAAAAAGAAAGCCGCTCAACACTGGCACTCCAAGTCTTACTACTAACAATAAAAAACCAAAAACATAACAATAATATAGTACGCATAATCAATAAAGTTGTTGTTACCACTACCTTAATACTATGCCAATATTTAGAAATAACGAGTGCCAATGATAAATGTTGCTTACATACATCTATAAAGAGCAACTGACATTCGTCATGAATTGATACAATTTATTTGAGGATAACATGTCGCAGTAAATTTCATTTTCAGAAGCGAAATTGATATATTAACAAGTAAAAACAATGTACTAGCTCTGAGTATTAATGATGGAGTAATTTCAACTATATCTTTGAATATCGTCACCACCCTTTTTTCTATAGCTGGTTATTAAATTAGTACAAAATCAATCTATGATTAATAGAACTTATATACAAATAATAAAATACCAATAAGATACCAATAAGATAGGTTTGCATGAAAAAAATATTATTCGTAACAGCGATTTCACTGGCACAATTAGCATGTGGTGGCTCTAATTCAAGCAATAGTGTAGCCGTTACACCACCGCTTACAGTGGCGCCTCCTAGCATAACCTTGCCAATAGTTAACGACTATGTTTTAGATGACACCGCCACGTTATTGGTACAAATCACTAGCCAATTGCAAGTTAGCAACATTGATGATTTTTTCTCGCAAGCTTTTACGATCACCAGTGCACGTAACATCGAGAATTTAATTTCTGACGGCTTATTCGATTTAATTGATAACGACACCGTACAACTTAGCAATATTTCAGACGTATTTAATGAGCAATCAAAAGCGATATACCAAGTCATTTTGCAGCAGCTAGAAAGTTATGATCGGGCATTACTATCACAAAGCCAGCAAATTTCTTATGACGTTTATCAAGCCGAAATAACATCAAAAATTCAATGGATAGACTTTAAAGACTTTGAATACCCTGCCACTTACGGCTTTTTCGGTTGGCCAGGTAGTACAGAAACCTTTTTCACCCAAGCATTCACATTCAATGATAAAGCCCAAGCTGATATTTATTTAACATTGTTAAATCAACTCAATAGACGCTTTAAACAAATAGAAGCGTTACTCGATGCTCGTAAGGCTGCAGGTATAATTGAACCAACGGTAACACTGAATTATTCGCAAGGTTTAGTTGCTAGCATTGCAAATTCGGCCGCAAGTGCAACTAGCTATTACCAAGCATTTAATCAGCAACTATCTGCTTTAGATAGTATTTCAACTGCTGATAAAGCTACTTTGCGAGAAACGGCACTACTAACAATTAATGAAAAAGTTATTCCAGCATATGCTAGCTTAGCAAGTAAAATGTCAGCGCTTGCCAATGAAGCGCCAAGCCAAATAGGCTTTGGACAATTTTCAGGTGGTAAGGCTTTTTACGACTTCACGCTTAACTTTTATACCTCTGGTAATTTAACCGCAGATCAAATTCATCAATTAGGCATTGATGAATTATCAAGAATTCACAGCGAGATGAGAGTTTTATTTGATCAACTGAGCTACCCACAAAACGAAACCATTGCACAACTCTATGCTAGAGTAGATAACGACGCAGAGCTTATTCCAGCCAATCAAACTAAAGCCGTTTATGAATCATTAATTGCCAATGCCTACCTTGAACTTCCTAAACTTTTTAATGTACTACCACAACAAGAGGTCATTGTTGTTGGCGGTACTTCTGGTGGTTATTATATTGCCGGCTCTGATGATGGGTCACGCCCTGGCGCTTTTTATGCGAATACATCACAAAATTCTCCATACACCACCATGCCGACACTAGCTTATCACGAAGCAGTGCCCGGACATCACTTACAAATTGCTTTAGCCAATGAACTCGACCTACCTGTATTTCGAAAAAAGAGTAATTTCACTTCTTTCATTGAAGGTTGGGGCTTGTACGCAGAACGTTTAGCAAAAAACGCCAATTGGTACGCAAATGACGCTATTGGTGACTTAGGTCGCTTGCAGTTTGAAGCAATGAGAGCAGCTCGTTTAGTTGTTGATACCGGCATTCATAGTAAAGCTTGGAGTTATAATCAAGCAGACCAATTTCATATTGAAAATGTTGGCTTTGCTGGTGCAATTGCGCGCTATAGTGTTTGGCCAGGGCAAGCAACAGCATACATGACTGGTATGCTTAAAATACTAGAGTTGCGCCAAAAAGCTCAAAATGAGCTTGGCGACGCTTATGATATTAAAGCTTTTCATGACGTAGTTATTGGCAATGGCTCTATGCCGCTAAATGTTTTAACAACGGTCGTTGAAAACTACATTGCTGAAACACTTGCACTACAACCCTAGCAAATTAGGTTTTAGGTGAAGCGGCCTTCAGCCGCTTCACAATATTTTTTGCACCAACATATTCATAAAATGGATAAACATTTAGCTTAACGATTGATTCCATACTTTTTTGAAAATCACCGTTTTTACCTGCCTGTAGCTGACTTAAGCCTTGTATGAAGTAAGCTTCTGATTGATTACATTTATTTTCACTGGCGGTCATAAGAGCTTCGGCAGAAATATTCTGGTTAGCAAAATCTAGCATGTGCTGCTGCCAAGGCTCAATGGCCACTTTACTCATACCTTTCGATAAAACCTGTTTAGCCTTCTCTTCTTGATCTAACATCTTATAGGCATACGCACCGTACAATACGCCATAAAAACTCAGATCATTGCGAGTTACGTATTCATCAACTAAATTGGCCGCTGGTTGCCAATTAAAATTAGTTAAATTAAACAGCATTTCAAGATATAAATCGTCAATATTAAGCTTTGCAATTTCTTTGTTTGAAAAATATTCTGTCAGGGCTTTGTTATTACCTGTCCAAAATTGAGCTTCCACAAACTGTCCTTGAAAGTCTTCCGCTAACGATGCTGCTTTTTTGGCAGAAAATGACGACATACGCGTGCGGCCCATTAAGCGTAAAACGGTACTTAGTTGCATATGAAAATAAGGATTTTCAGGGGCATTTTTCACTAACAATTTATAATCTTCGAATGCTTGATTTAGTGGTTTACTAACATTAGCGTCACATAGTTGGTCAAATATTTTCTCCACTCGATACGCATTCAACGGCGCAATAACATCGACATTTTTGGGACTATATTTGTTCGCCGTTTCCAATAAAAACAAAGACATTTCAGGTTTGTCTTGCTGTGAATACATAGCCATAAGATCAAGGTAGCCATTAACAAAGTTAGGGTTAGCCTTTAACGTTTCTTTCAGTATGTTAACACGAGCCTTTTTGCTCAAACTATTGCTCGGCGCGAGCAATATTGCCATATATTCAGGTGGTGCTAAATCAACACTTTTTAGGAATACATGCTGCTGATAAAACTCTTGCCAGTGCTCAATATCATAACGATTAGTAGCAATACCCTTAAAAAGATTCAAGCGGTAAAACTGCAGTACTACATCATGATTATAAGGTTGGCGCTTCAACAATTCTTCGTAAGAAGAAATAACTAAATTAAGAGAATATAAGTTTTTTCTCGCTTCATACTGCTTAAGATGCAGAGCAGCTAGCTGAGTTAGCGCAACAGTGTCTTTCGGATACAATTGTACTTTGTTAGCAAGTTGCATTTGTGGCGTATTCATTTTTGGAAAAGCCGTCATAGGTGCTTTTTCGGTATTCGCACAAGCGCTAAGTAACGCCATCAATAAACTGCTATAAATAACTTTCATTGCTGCGCTCCTAAAATTGATAGCCAAGTTGCTCGGCACGTTCAAACGCCAATTCAGAATTTGCATCATCACCAGTAAAGCCAAGTGCTAAGCCCAATAAATACTGTGCTTCGCCATTACTGTCATCTGAAGCAATAACCTCCTGAATAGCAACAAGAGCTTCATCAAACTGTGAGCTTTCTAATAAGCTTTTGGTTTGCTGAATTTTTCCTGCAGTATCAGACCCAACAGCTATGTTATCAACACTTAATTTAGATGGCTTTTGATAAACAAATAAGCTTTGTGAATGGCCAGAGAAGTCATTTACCTGCTGATAAAAGTCGGCATAATCTTCAACTTTTATTACTTGCTTAGGTAAAACAAATGTTGAAGTTAAATATACGCCATCACTTTTCTCATCTACTTTGTGGGTTAATTCAAAGAATTTATTTTCGATATTCTTTGCCGGTTGGCTAAACCCTACTTTCGCCCCTGACCAAATTTGTGGATAGTATGAATTAATCACTACTGTAATCGGCTGTAGAATTGAAAAATCGAACTCTCGAGATGCCACCGGAGCAAGATTATTCAACGACGTGAATACACTTAATATCGCACTAAAATCATAGCTATAGCTAAAATTATCTATCTCAGGCGTAATTTCAACAACATCATTAAAGTTGGCTGACATTGTAAAAGGTTTAGCAATATCAAGCGGGTCTGAATTTTCAAAATCACTAATGCGTTTATTAAAAAGCAGCGGAGAAATAATTTGCTCGGCTGCTGATAAAGCATTAGGTGAAAATTGCATAAAGTTTCTTAAATTGGTTTCAACGTGACCAACCAAATCAAGCGATACACGGGCATTCAATGCTGTTTCATTAACTGAAAAGTCAATATTTACCGTTGCAATATTATCAGCACTGGTAGTGGCTGGTAGCGTTAAAATCTCACCTGACTCTTCGGTAACAACAAAGGCTTTTTTGTCTTCTAAATTCAGACTAATGCCAGGGAATGTTCCGGTTTGTCCGCTGGTATCAAGCCAGTAATTATCGGTTTTCGTTTCTACGTAAGTGATCATATGATCAAAATTTAACATCGGTAAATCGTCATTAAATTTTGCACCTGGATAGGTATTAATCATCGCTGGATACGCTTTAATATCCGCTTGTTTTAATAGTGCAATAATCAGTACGGTTTGGTCTTTACAATCACCGTAGGCTTGGCTTAGCACTTCACTGGCTAAATGAGGTTGGTAACCTCCGCGGTTAACATGGGCGCCAATATAGCGAACATTCTTCTGAATATACTCAAACACTCCTTTAACTTTTTCAAATTCAGTCATTCCTGGTTTGAAAATAGTTGCTGCTAGCGCTTCAACGCTTGAGTCTGCTTTTTGTGTTGGTAAGTAAAGCTCGTTAAACCAGTTATTCACCGTACTCCATTGCTTCATCGTTGATAAATGCACTGACGGTAAAATATCATCTAAGCTAGGCATTTCCATTTCTAATACTAAGCCAGGTTGATTTTTCGATTGCCATTTATAGGTTTTACTGTTGGTATTTTGTGTAATTTCTGGCGTTATTTCAATATTGTGATTAACAATTGCAAGGTCTGTTTCTTTCGGTAATGTAATGGTGTTAATCGTTTCTAATACCGGATCAATTCTCAACCAGTTAACGCTAGGTAGAAACTTAACAAAATGGAAACTAATGCTCGAAAACCACTCTTTATCAATATAGGGTTTTATTTGCTGTGTGGTTGCTTGGTATTCAATAATGCTGCCCGCTTTTAACTGTGGTAAGGCAAATTCATACTGCTTACCTTCATCAAAATAGTCATCGTTATTAGACGAAACAAGAGTAATTGCATCTTCTTGCATCTCAATTACCTTGCCATCGGGCGTAATCACACGAGCAAAATCAATTTGTTTTTCTTGGTAGTAAGAATTAAAGGCACTGGTTAATTTCGAATAGTCTTTAACAGCAGTTTCATCAACAATATAAATTGCGTTATAAAAGTGGCTCTTTTCAAAACCATTTTTATCGATAGTCAGTTCACCGCGACGACTTAAAATAATGGCACTGCTAGAGAAAGATTTAGTTGCTAGTTCCCGCTTTACTAATAACTCTTCAACACTTGGGCCAATACTCGTCGTTTGCGCAAAAGCTGGTAGTGACAGGCAAAAAAAGCCCAAAAAAATTGTGATAATGCCGCGTAACACCATGCTGATTTCCTTATTCGTAATACACGTTAAACTGTTAACTTCTTAAATGATCAACTAACAGCTTACCGATATTTCTAATAGAACTAAAGTCCTGTATTACGTAGATAAAAAATGATTTTACTTGGCGGCCGATTTTCCGCGGCTTACACGCCTCTTACCTTTTGATTTTCTTTTAAACGGTACTTTTGGCAAACCAGCGAACGACTGCTGCTCTGATTGAGCGATCATGCCGTGCAATGTTTCTGTTAGCGGTGTTATTAAGTCATCATAACGACTGGTTTTTTCACTAATATTAGTCAGTGTTGCTTCCCAGTGTGCGGTCATATCTGGCAAGGTTGCCGCTACAGGTAGTGCGTTGATCAACGACTTCCCAATCGCCGTTGCATGAATACTTTTACCTTTGCGCTCTAAATAGCCACGCTTGAATAATAAATCGATAATACCCGCACGTGTTGCTTCCGTACCTAAGCCATCAGTTTCACGTAACATTTTCTTGATACTGGTATCGGTAACATAACGAGCAATACCTGTCATTGCCGCCAGTATAGTGGCATCAGTAAAGTGCTTAGGCGCTTGTGTCATCCGAGAAATTAATTCACCGTGATGACAATGTAGTTGTTCACCTTGCGTTAGTTTAGGTAATGATTGTTCTGTTAACTGTTGCTCAGCACCATGGCTAGCAGCATCAGCTTTAGCAGTTTTACTTTTCGCACGTTGAAACAGTACTTTCCAACCTTGCGCTATTGGCGTTTTGGCATTGGCTGAAAATGTACCGCCAGCAATTAACACCTCCACCTTAGATTGATTAAAGACATAAGCAGGATAAAACTGAGCAATGTATTGACGCACGATGAGAAAATAAACATTCTTCTCAAACGGATTTAAGGAAATATTAGCCGCTGATTTTTCAGTGGGAATAATCGCGTGATGAGCACTGACTTTAGCATTATTCCATGCTTTGCTCTTCAGCGCAGTATTAGCATTTTTGGCAAATGCACCGTAGCTTTCATTGGAATTCGCCAACATTGAAATAATACTTTTCGCCTGACTATGGTGGTCAGTCGGTAAGTAACGACAATCAGAACGCGGGTAAGTAATTAATTTATGTTTTTCATACAGTGACTGACACACATCTAACACCAATTTTGCATTTAACGAATAGATTTTTGCTGCATCAATTTGCAAGGCAGATAAATTATAAGGTAGCGGCGCGGCTTGTTTTTTCTCTTGTTCGCTAACCGAAGTCATTTCTGCGGGTTGGTTTTCAATTCTACTAACCACATTTTCAGCCAACGCACGATTAAGCACTCGCCCTTCTTCATCCATGTAAGGCTGACACGCTTCACTCGGTTGCCACTTGGCAATAAATGCTTGCTGGTTGGCAGTTTGTAAATGGGCATGAACATCGTAAAAGTCTTTCGCGACAAAGTTGTCGATTTCTTGCTGACGTCTAACCACTAACCCCAAAATAGGTGTTTGTACTCGGCCAACCGAAAGTACGCCATTAAAGCCCGCTTTTTGACCTTGTAAAGTATAGGCGCGGGTTAAGTTTAAGCCGTATAACCAATCAGCCCGAGAGCGCGCTAGCGCAGAAATAGACAAGGGCATAAAATCTTGATTGCTGCGTAAGTTTGCTAAAGATTTTTTAACCGCTGGTAAGTTTAAATCACTAATTAACAAACGTTTAATTTGCTGTTTTTTAGTCTTCGATACTTTTAAGAAATCAATCACTTCATCAACCAGTAATTGCCCTTCTCGGTCAGGATCGCCAGCGTGAATAATTTCATCCGCTTGCTTAACTAATTTTCGTAAAACCGTTAATTGCGAGCGAGTTTGGGTTTTCGGTTTTAATTGCCATTGCGTGGGGATGATAGGTAAATGCTGCATTTGCCATTTTTTATATTGCTCATCATATTGTTCAGGATCAGCTTGTTCTAGCACATGACCAATACACCAACTCACCACGTCACCATTACTTAGCTCAATATAGCCTTTTTGGTTTTTCTGTGGTTTTGGTAATGCCGCGGCAATAGCACGGCCTAAACTGGGTTTTTCAGCAATATATAATTTCAAAGCAATACGGTATCTAAACAGTTAAAAGTAATATCTTTTCTTAGCATAGCAGTTAAAACTGTTTATTTATACAGTGCGATATTCTACCATCAATAAATGAGTGCTAATCAAGCACCTTATCTAGAGCCGTTAACCAACCTTGATAATGACGAGCGCGACTTTCCTCGCTCATTTGGGGGCTGAACTTTCGTTCAACTTGCCAATATTCAGCCGCTTGTTCGACATTTTCGAACAAACCTTGCTGTAAGCCAGCGAGCAGCGCCGCACCTAGCGCAGTGGTTTCCGTAACTTTTGGTCGCTCAATCACTAGGTTTAAAATATCGCTAAGAAACTGTAATAACCAATCATTAACCACCATGCCACCGTCAACACGCAATTGTGTGGTGTCGATACCATCTTGTTGTAGTGCAACTAATAAATCTCGTGTTTGATAAACAACAGAAGCTAAAGCTGCAGTAACAATTTCAGTAATACCAGAATCCCGTGTTAGCCCAACAATGGCGCCGCGAGCATCAGGTTGCCAATGTGGCGCGCCTAAGCCAGTAAACGCAGGTACAAGATAAACATGATTTTCCGCTGTCATCGACTCGGCAATGGCTTGGCTTTGTTCAACATTATCAATCAATTTTATACCGTCGCGTATCCATTGCATGGTTGCGCCAGCCATAAAAATACTGCCTTCAAGCGCGTAAGTTATTTCACCTGCTAAACGATACGCTATAGTGGTTAGCATTTTATGTTGTGAGTATTTCGCTTGCTTGCCAGTATTCACCATCACGAAACAGCCAGTGCCATAGGTACTTTTCATCATGCCTTTTTCAAAACACGCTTGGCCAACTAACGCTGCTTGTTGATCGCCAATCATCGCACTAATCGCGATTGGCTGACCAAAGTGTTCAACATCAGTCACGCCAAAGTCATCGGCGCTATTTTTCACTTCTGGCAACATGGCTTTAGGAATATTAAAAATAGATAAGAGTTCGTCATCCCAGCAATTCTCAATAATATTAAACAACATGGTACGAGACGCATTGGTGGCATCGGTGGCGAAGGTTTTTCCCTTGGTTAAGTGCCAAAGTAAAAAGGTATCAACCGTACCGAAACATAATTTTCCAGCTTCTGCTTTTTCGCGAGCGCCAGCAACGTTATCTAATAACCATTCGACTTTACTGGCTGAAAAATAAGGATCTAGCAGTAACCCTGTTTTATCCTTTACCTTAGTAACAATATCAGCACTTTTCTTTAGGTTTTTGCAGCGCTCTGCTGTGCGTCGATCTTGCCAAACAATGGCATTGTAAATCGGCTCGCCCGTGGTTTTATCCCACACTAAGGTCGTTTCACGTTGATTAGTAATACCAATCGCCAAAATATCTTCCGCCTGCAAAGCGCTTTTAGCGATAACTTTTCGACAGGTTGCAAGCGTAGTTTGCCAAATGGCTTCTGGCTGATGTTCAACCCAACCATCGTCAGGAAATATTTGTTCAAACTCTTCTGAAGCACTAGCAATTAAGTCGCCAGCAGCATTAAAAATAATAGCACGGCTGCTTGTTGTGCCTTGGTCAATTGCTAGCAGGTAGGATGTTTTCATTATAGGTTTACTCTTAATCCGCCAGCGCTAAAAAATGTTTGTTGATTTTAACTAAGGCTTTTTTCATCGCTTGTGACAATAAAAACTCAACCAATTTATCAGGTAGCCATTTAGGTGCTTCACAAACAATAGTATAGCGAACCGAGGTTGATGACGTATTTTGTTCCTCAAGGTAGATATTACCTTGATGACCACGCAGCGGTCGGTCACCGACAATGGCGTAGCGAATATGGTTATCGTTAGCGATCAATATTTGCTCAGAAAACTTAACACCGGCAACGTTTAAATTACGAATAGCGCCTTTGCCACCAAAAACTTCACCTTCATCGGCAGTTTTAGCAATTGAAAATTTGGCATCAAAGAACTGACCGGCATTTTGATGATCGAGTAATATTTTACTCACTTCATTGGGGGCTGCGGCGATTGTCTGTACCACATCAACATTTACCATAATGTTCCTGCATTCGTATAAAGATAATTGCCAGTAACAGTAGCGGATTTAAGTACTTAGGGTCAAGATGTGTGTTTGCAGTTACAATAGTAGTAAAGTAATTTTCTTGCTTTCATATTATAGAAAAGTCACCATAATAAGCTGTTATATGCCTAAATTAAACATCGAGGGAAAATGGCCGTTTTAGAAATCCTTAAAGCTCCAAATGATAAATTAAAAGTTAAAGCACAAAATGTTAGTAATATTGAACAAGTTCAAAGTTTAATTGATGACATGTTAGATACTATGTATGACACAGATGATGGTATTGGCTTGGCTGCAACGCAAGTCGGTCGAAATGAAGCAATCATAATTATTGATATATCAGAAACTAGAGACTCACCATTAATATTAATCAACCCAGAAGTTATCGGTGGTCAGAACATTGAGAAAGGGCAAGAAGGCTGCTTATCTGTACCTGGTTACTACGCAGATGTTGAAAGGTTTACCAGCGTGAAGGTGAAAGGTTTAGATCGCTCAGGTAAAGAAGTGATTATAGAAAATGATGATTTTTTAGCTATCGTATTGCAGCATGAAATAGATCATCTTAAAGGTAAACTGTTTATCGATTACCTTTCGCCGTTAAAACAAAAAATGGCATTAAAAAAAGTTAAAAAATCAGCCAAAGCTGCAGCATAAAAATAGAGACTTATAATAAACTCTCAAACGGATGTTAATTTAACAACCTCAAAATATCGCTATATCACCTCTACGGTCATATAGCGCTTTTATTCCAAATTACTCAACCAAAGTTAACGGCGCGAAAACACCCGCATCTTTATAACCCAAGTTTTTATCGCCATTTTTAGGCTCTATAGCCACAGAACCGATAAAATGCTCACGGCTGGCACTACCGTCGTTATCACAATAAGCAAGCATGAAACCGAGTTCTTTATTCGGAGTTAATGTGATGGGTTTCGCGTCATTAAATTTTTTAGTTCCCGCCTTAGTGGTTACGTAATCAAAGCTGTCATCGTAAACATCTAACGCCACTTCCCATATAAGTTTATGAGGCTGTTCAGCTTGGCGCTTCCATGCACTTTTAAGGTGGTCATTGAGCAGCATAAAATCAGGCTGGCCATCTTTAGTTTTATAGCCAATATCAACCGCTTGGTTGTCGAGTGCCACATGGTAAGCAAAGGCATTGAAGTTAAATTGATGCTCGCCACCTGATCTATCTTCATCAATAAAGATTTCTAGGCAATCGTCATCCCAATAGGCATTTAATGGATCTGGATGATTATCAAAAAGTACATCGTCTTGAATTTCCGCTAAAAGATAAACTTTGTTTTTGTCCCACATCACTTTGAAACGACCAGAAAAGTCTTCGGCACTGGGCATTTCACCTAGAATATGGTGATTAAGTGGTTGCCATGTTGCGGTTTGCCATAATGAGTCCATCACGCCATCAATAGCAGGCGCTACTTGGGTTTGCTTAGCTTCAAGTGCTTGTCCTGTTGTGGCGAATATTGACAAACCACTCAGTAATAACGCTTTAGTTAAAAGACTAATTTTGTTTGTTTTCATACTAAAATCCTGAATTTCACCTGCACCATTATTGCTATGCGTCACTTGTAATAAACTTTATCGCGGCATGTTCAACTTGCGTCACTATCGCATTAATACTTTGCTCAATACTAATAATATTAACATCTAGCTCTTCACCTTTTTGTTGTGATAGTTTCGGGTGTTCAAGCGTTTGAAACTGGCTATGTAACAAGTCCACAGGAAAAAAGTGTTCTGAACGTTTTTGCATACGCTTTGCGATTAAACTTTCACTGCCTGCTAGAAAGAAAAAGTGCGGCTTGAAACCGAGTACTCTTAGCATGTCTCGATGCACTTTCTTTAACCCAGAATGTGCTAAAACAATCGATACTCCTTGCTTAGCTTTCATTGTTAAAAAGCGCTGTAAGTGCTGCATCCATTGTGATCTAAGTTCGTCGGTAAGCGCTTCACCTGCCGCCATTTTTTCTTTTGCGTTATCGCTATGAAAATCGTCGGCATCAATAAAACTATAACCGATTTTTTCTGCCAGCTGCTCAGCAACCGTTGATTTACCGCTGCCACTTACGCCGATAATAATAAATAAATTTGCCATATTGCTACTGTATAAAACCTATTTTTCGGTGGTTAGTTGCTTAGAGGTAAAGTCACATCCAACTGGTAGTGCTTTCCTGACTGAATATTTTCAACTTTGTTACCGACAACACGCACACCATTAACAAGCATAACTTGTTGTTTAGCTTTATCATCACGGTTTATTTTTACGGTAAAATCGGCATTTAGAAACTTACGTTTCACGGTCATTTTTTGCCAATGAGATGGCATTTTAGGCGTAACAACTAAACAGCCTGCTTCGCCCTTTAAACCGCATAACTCTTCAATAATACAGCGATATACCCACGCTACGGTTCCGGTGTTAAATAGCTGACTTGAACGTCCTGCCATTTCAGGAAATTGCTTAAATGCACCGCGATAATAATTGGGAATAAAACCCGGTAATTGCTGACGAACTAAAACATCTTTTTCGCTGCTTAACATTTGTTGAAGAATTTTCAATGCTTTGTCAGTTTGGCCAATTTGAAACAGGCTATATGCATAAAAAGCACTGGCATGATTATAAACCGAGCCATTTTCTGCCGTACCCGGGTATTTTTGCGTTAAACGGCCAATATCTTCACGCATTTTTGTGTAACTTGGCGCTAGCATCATCGGGCCGAATGGCGTCGACAATTGCTGGTCAATTTCGTGTAGTAAGCTGTCAGTTTTTGCTTGGTTAGCAGCACCACTTAACATTGCCCAACTTTGTGGATTAAGGAAGATTCGCCCTTCGACATCATCAGCAATACCAAAGCATTTATTGTCATCAGTAATGCCTCTGGCATACCAGTTACCATCCCACAAATGTTTGTTCACTGCGTTATTCAAGGCTTGCGCTGCATACTGGTATTCAGACAATTTTTCATCGTCAGATAAGCCGTAATTTTCTTTAGTGTTGCACCACTGTTTTAGTGCATAAGCCGTGGCAAGTGATAGCCAACTGGATACACCTTTGCCTTTATGGCCGACCATATTTAGTGGGTCGCACCAATCCCCTTGTTCAATAAAACTTAAACCTCTGTCGTCGGTAGCATTCAATAAGTAATCGAGTGCAAGTTCAACGTGTTGGGCAACAGTACAAAGTGTTGTATCGTCACTAAAGGCTATTTTTTCTTGCAGAATACCAACGTCGTTCGTTTCATCTAAATAAAGCTTCAAACAAAGCGGTAGCCATACACAATGGTCACTGTGCGGGATTAAGTTTATGTATTTAATTTCCGCATCAGGATGTAAAAGAATACCGTCAGGCAAGCAACCATCACGCTTTTGTTGAGATAACGTGGTTAACAAAGCTTGTTTGGTTTTCTCTGGCGCAATAAAGCACATACCCATCGCGTCTTGTAGGTAATTTCGCGTTTGTGGGTCTGTGGTTAATCTATTGCTATCACCGTGATAAAACACTTGTCTTGGTAGCCAGTGGTTAACAAATTGGTCGAGCGCTTTGTCTTCACTTTCAAGGCTAAAATTTTGCTGCGACTGCTGAATGTAGTCTTGATAATGACCATGGCTTACTTCGAATGTTTGCTCATTGTTAAAGTAGCGACCTCTGATTTCTGCCACTTCTTTTTGCCCCTTACAGGCGCCAAAAACAAATTTAAATTGCTGATTCTCTTGGGCAGATAACTCAATATCATACTGCATAACCGCAATAGCGGTTTCGTAACACGCTTCATCACGTGCTAGTTTTTTCGCCTTTATGCCATCAGGAAATTGTATTGAGCCTTCACCTTCAAATAATTGCTGGCTGGTTGTCCAACTACTAGGTTTTCGGTCGGCAAGTAAAAAGGTATCGTCTTTTAACTGCTGATATTTATCATAATCTTCAAGCTTTTGATAAGGCGTAACACTGCTAGCAATAATGGCATTACTTTCAGGATAGTAACTTGCCGATTGATTCATCCAAGATTTATAGCCAATAGAAAAGCACGGATAAATGCTAATATTTTTTGCCTCATTAGTGAGGTTTTTAATTTCTAGTTGCCACAACTCATGACAACCTTCTACAGGTAGCGACAAGGTTAAAATAAATTCAATCGATAGGTGTTCAATGCGCCAAACAATGTCAGCAAGCCCAATAGAAAAGGTAAACTTATCTAGCGGTTTACGCATCGGCTCATAAGGTATTGAAAACACCTCGCCGCTATCATGACATTTAACATAAAAAAATCGACCAGGATGATGAGCAAAGTAACCTTGTTCCGGTTGCATAAAGGTTTTTGCTTCCATATTAGGCGCACCTGAGTACTTACTTGGCTCAGGCTGCATAAATTGGCTAACGGCATAACCTCGACAATTCATGTGCACCATCATGGTTTTGTTCCATAAAAAGCCACTAGCAAATTTCATTGTTACAGGGTCGAAACAGTTTATTCGCTTAGTCACCACGTCATGCTGATATGGTAATACTTGTGTTGCCGATTGTTGTTTACTATTCATCATTTAACTCGCTTCTCCAAATGATGTACGTTGCTTTAAGTCTTCTTGCAACTTGATAACGGCGGAATCCGTTAATGAATAAAACCGAATAATGAACACTGAAATAACGGCAAAAACTCCGGGAATTAAGGTCATTAGCAACACAATGCCATGGGATGAGTCAGGCGATTGCACTTGGTTTGCCACATACCCTAACGAGCCAAGCAGCCAGCCCATCATGGCACCAGCAAAAGCGCCGCCGAGTTTTTGTGCAAAGGCAGCCGCTGAAAAAACCATGGCAGTTGCTCGTCGGCCATTTTTCCATTGAGAATAATCAGCGGTATCGGCATACATAGAAAAAACCAGTGGGGATTTTGGTCCCAAACAAAAGCCAATAATAATTTGCAAAGCAAACATCAAGTTAACTTGGCTTTTATCCAAAAAATAAAATGCACTGGAAAGCACGGCAACAATAATCATCAGTATCATTAGCAGTGTTCGTTTATCAAAAAACTTGGTCATTAACGGTGTACACGCAGCACCTAAAGCCAGTGCGATCATATAAACAAATGAGAAACTACCAATAAGGTCTTCTCGGCCAACATAGTATTTAAAATAAAAGGTGCCTGAGCTTGCTCTGAGCGTAATTGTCATCATCACGATTAGCGCTAAGCTAAACAGAATCAACCAAGGTTCATTATTGAGTAAGTCTTTTAGATCAGTACGAATAGGCGTGGGAGTTGTTTGCGGCGGCGCAATACGTTCGCGGGTGTTATAAAAGCTAATCATGAACAAAATTGCCGAAATAATGCCGTATAACCCCATCGTTAGTTGCCAACCCAATGCTTGGTCGCCTTGACCCAATTGTGTGACCAATGTTGGTGTGAAGTAAGCCACCAAGCTGCCGCCCGAAAATGCCCCTATAAAGCGGAAGCTGGTTAGTGTTGTTCGCTCCTGGCTCTCTCCGGTCATCACACCAAGTAATGCACCGTATGGAACATTGATAAAAGTGTACGCTAGCATCATAAAAATATAGGTGGCATAAGCCCAAATTAGCTTACCATCACTGTCTAAATCAGGCACAGTAAACACTAGTACTCCGGCTGCCACTAACGGAATTATTCCCCAAAGTAGATATGGTCTAAATTTGCCAAAGCGTGTTTGGGTGCGATCAGCCAACGCGCCCATAATGGGATCTGAAAACGCATCAATTAAGCGCGTTACTAACATCATGGTGCCAACCGCGGCAGGATGTAAACCAAAAACGTCGGTATAAAAAATGAATAGAAAGACATCGAACACTCGCCAATAGAAATTAGAGGCGACGTCTCCACAGGCATATGATATTTTTTCTTTTAATTTAATAACTTGCATAACTATATTCCTAGCATCCAGTAAGCAATAGATAACTATTTTCTAGGTAAATCTTGATTGCAAAAGTTTCAATGCATCAAGAGAGCTGACTATGCTTTTTAGTTTAATCACATAACCGCAAAAAATGAAAGCGCTTTCATTAAAATTAATTTACACGATTACAATCACGCTAATTTTCTTAAATAAAGCCTAACGAACGTACATTTCAGTTACACACAACGCACATTTAACACGCTAAAAATCAACAAGATAAAACATAAAGCTTATTTTATGAACAAAAAAATATTGACGTAAATATTTTTTTCATCTAACTTTATGTAAGCGCTTACAAATACAAGCTTGCAATCATCGGCTTTTTTAAAAAAACTCAAAATGTAAGCGCTTACAAAATTACTTATGAATAACTAGGTTGAATGTGATTAAATGTCTCGAGGGGAGATACAAGTGAATAACACAACATATAAAAAGTCACGCATAGCAACAAGCTTATCGCTAATATTAGGCGTTAGCACTGTTGCACCAATATATGCGGAAGAAGCGAGTAACGCAGAAAAAGAAATAGAAGTCATTCAAGTAACAGGAATGCGCTCAAGCATCAAAGAATCAACAAGATTAAAACGAGACGCAAGTGGTGTTGTTGATGCTATATCAGCAGAAGATATTGGTAAATTTCCTGATACTAACCTCGCAGAATCACTACAACGTATTACTGGCGTATCAATAGACCGTTCTAATGGCGAAGGCAGTAAAGTTACCGTGCGTGGCTTTGGCCCTGACTACAATATGATCACGCTCAATGGTCGTACTATGCCTGGCGCATCATTAGGTGATAACAGTACACGTGCATTTGATTTTGCCAACCTTTCTTCAGATGCCATTAAGTCAGTTTCAGTTTATAAAACTGGCCGTGCAGACATTGCAACTGGCGGCATTGGTGCAACCATTGATATTGTTACTGGTAAACCATTAGATAACCCAGGTTTGCAGGCAAGTTTCGGTGCAAAAGCATTACATGACACTACCAATCGTGTAGGCAGCGACGTTACTCCTGAGCTTTCTGGTTTATTAAGTTGGACTGATGACGATGAGCGTTTTGGTGCTTCTATCTCAGCTAACTTTCAACGCCGCGATAGCTCTGCCGCTGGTGCTTTTGTCAACCAATGGCGTACTAACGCATACGAAGATATTTCGAGCATTCCGCAACAACAAGACGGCACTCCTGCAGTTTTAACCAATGCGCCAGCTGCTGGGCAGTTATTCTCATTGCCTTCTGATTTACGTTACTTTGTTCAAGACAATGAACGTGAACGTACCAATGCCCAAATAACTTTGCAATATCGCCCTGTTGACAACTTAACCGCAACGCTTGATTACACGTATTCAAAACAAGACATTCACGCTAACCGCGCTGAACAATCTATTTGGATGGATACCTACAAATCTGCGTTAACTTTTGATGACAATACCGTTAAAACACCTATTGGTTATAGCGAAGAACGTCGAGAGCAAGCACCTCGAGATCTTGGTTTAGCCCAACAAGAATTGAATCAAATAAATGAAAATAAATCTATTGGTTTAAATCTAGAATACGAAGTGAATGACCAATTCATTGTCACATTTGATGGCCATAGCTCTTCTGCTGATAGTCGCCCAGGGGCAAAGTATGGTAGCTGGGTAAATGCAGGTTTAGGTGCTAACGTCTCTGCAGCTCAAGGCGTAAACTTCAATAATGGTTTACCTGTGTTACTGATGACTTTTGACGATTGTGCTGCAAGTAGAGGCTTAAATTGTAATAACCAATTAGATAATTCTGATATTGGTACGTCTATTTTAGATAAAACTCGCGCTTCGCAAAAAACGGAAATAGACCAGGTTCGCTTAAGTGGTCTTTATGAATTTGATGAAGGTAGTATTGAATTTGGTATTGAGTCACGCTCAATGGAAAGTCATGCCTTACAATCAGATACTCGTCATACCATGGGTAACTGGGGTGTTGAAAACCCGGGTGAACTGCCTGATGATTTCTTAACGCCGGTAAATATTCCAAGCTTGATCGATGATTATAGTAGTACAGGTGCTTATTCGGGCGGTGTTACGGGTAGTGCTTCACAAATTGGTGCTTGGGCTGGTGATAACTATGGCTTCGACTTCCTGGCACATGACGCATATAACACTAACCGTAAAATTAAAGAAGATGTTACCGCGGTGTTTTTCCAATTTGAGCTAGCAGGTGAACTTGGCGGCATGCCATATAACTTGAGTGCCGGATTGCGATACGCTAGTACCGATGTTGATTCTACCGACAATATTGCATTACCAACTGCTGTAGTTTGGGAAGGTAATAATGACTTTAATGTAAAAAATGGCGGCGCTGCACAAGTATTTACAGGCTCATCAAGCTACGATCATTTATTACCAAGCTTCGATTTTGATCTAGAAGTCGTTAAAGATGTTAAAGCACGTTTTTCATATAGTAAAACCATTGCTCGCCCACGTTACGACCAATTAAGCGCAGCTCCGGGTGGCGTTGGTGGTCCAAGTAACCCAACCATTTTAGCAGGAGCTCAACTAGGCACAGCATCAAGTGGAGACCCTGGCTTAGTGCCACTTGAATCAGACAATGTTGATATTTCTGCCGAATGGTATTTTGAAGATACGAGTTATGTATCGATAGGTTTTTACGATAAACGCGTGAGTAATTTCACTGGTCGCCAACCCGTTACTGAAAATGTTTATGGTTTACGAGATGCCACGGCAGGTCCACGCGCTTTAGCAGCACAAGCAGCCTTAGAAGCACTAGGCTTACAGGTAACAGATACAAATCTATTTTCTATGGTTGCCGCGATGGAAAATGGTGTTGATTTCGGTTCAATGACCGCTGAAGAGTTTGAGCAAACATACGATATTTTGCCGAACGCTGATGATCCATTAATGGACTTTACGGTATCAAAATATGTTAATAATAAAGAAGCTAATATTTATGGTATGGAATTCGCCGTTCAACACTTCTTTGGCGATAGTGGCTTTGGCATTCAAGCAAACTACACTACGGTAAATGGTGATATTGGTTTTGATAACAATGGCGACCCTACCGTTACACAGTTCGCACTTGTTGGTTTAAGTGATACTGCTAACCTTGTTGCCATGTACGAAAAAGACGGTTTTCAAGCGCGTATTGCCTATAACTGGCGTGATAAGTTCTTAAATACCCAAGCACAATATATTAATGAGCCTGGTTATACAGAATCTTATTCTCAAATCGACTTTAACGTTGCTTACGAGGTGAACGAAGAGTTTTCGGTATTCTTTGAAGGGATTAATATTACTGAAGAATCTTCTCGAACTCACGGTCGAACACAAGCGCAGCTTTGGCGCTTAGAAGATTTAGGTGCACGCTATGCAATTGGTGCTCGCTATACTTTCTAGCTCAACATAAAAATGAAAAAGCCGCATAATTGCGGCTTTTTGTTTTTAATGACAATATCAAATAAGGTGTTAGTTATTTAAAACTGATGTCCAAAAACAAATACTGACAAGCGTATTCTCACTAGGTAGGAACAATGGATAAAGCAATTAAAAAAATAGTCATTGTTGGTGGTGGTAGTGCCGGTTGGTTAACGGCAGGAGTTATTGCCGCAGAGCACAAAATTGCGCAACAACAATCACTCGAAATTACACTGGTTGAATCTCCCAATGTTAAAACCATTGGCGTTGGTGAAGGCACTTGGCCGTCAATGCGCAATACGTTAGACAAAATAGGCATTACTGAACTCGAGTTTATTCAACAATGTGACGCTTCATTTAAGCAAGGCTCAAAGTTTATCAATTGGCAAACAGGGAAAGATGGTGAGTTTTACTATCATCCCTTTATGACCCCTGAAGGCTATAGCCAAATAGATTTACATAAACACTGGCAAGCAACACATTCTCAGCAAGCTTTTGCCGACACCATTAATGCTCAATATCACACTTGTGAAATGGGTTTAGCGCCAAAACAAATTGCCACGCCACCTTATGCTGCCGTTACTAACTATGGCTATCACCTCAATGCGGGCAAGTTTGCCACTCTTTTGCAAAAGCATTGCACCGAAAAGTTAGCTGTTAAACACCTAGTTGCCCATATAGAAAGGATAGTTTCTTCTCCATCAGGCGATATTGAGAAGTTGGTCACGCAAGATGGCCAAATGATTGAAGGTGATTTATTTATCGACTGCTCTGGTAGCGTGGGCTTATTGATTAATAAACATTTTAATATCCCGCTCATCAAGCAAGACAATATACTGTTTAATGATTGTGCATTAGCAACACAAGTCCCCTACTTTCAACAAAGTAATATCGCTTCTGCAACATTATCTACTGCGCAAACTAGTGGCTGGATTTGGGATATTGGCTTACCTTCTCGTCGTGGCGTTGGTCATACCTATTCTAGTGCTCACACTAATGACAATGAAGCTGAGCAACAGCTTCGCCAATATATCGCCAGCTCAATAGGTGATGAAGAGAGTGAAAAGCTTAGCGTACGAAAACTTGCATTTATGCCTGGCTATCGGGAAAAGTTCTGGCATAAAAACTGTGTTGCCGTTGGTATGTCGGCTGGCTTTATTGAACCACTCGAAGCTTCGGCACTTGCCATGATTGAGCTATCAATCACCATGTTCAGCGAACAATTACCACAAACACGCCAGCAAATGGATATTACTGCTAAACGTTTCAACAGTCGTTTTAGTTACCGCTGGCAGCGAGTGATCGAATTTCTAAAATTACACTATGTGCTTAGCCAAAGACGGGATAGTGATTATTGGCGTGATAATCAAGAGGCAGCAAGTATTCCCGATCGACTCGCTGAATTAATAGAATTATGGAAATATCAGCCCCCTAGTCGCTATGACTTTATTGAAAATGAAGAAGTATTTCCATCAGCAAGTTATCAATATGTGCTGTACGGCATGGGCTACCATACTCAGTCACATCAGCATCAAACCTTATTTGAAAATAACAAAATAGCAGAACAACTTTTTGCAAAAGTACAATTACAAAAACAACAATTTCAACAAGGTCTACCCACGAACCGTGCATTAATAAACCATTACTGCCAACAACAATAGTAAGAGATAAAGCATGAGTGATACTGCAATAAAACATGTTGTCATTGCCGGTGGGGGTACCGCAGGTTGGATGACAGCCGCCGCCTTTTCAAAGCTACTTGGCAATAACATTAAAGTCACCTTAGTTGAATCTGACGAGATTGGTACCGTAGGTGTGGGAGAAGCAACCATACCACCCATCAAAAACTTTCATAAATTGCTCGGTATTAATGAGCAAGAAGTCATGAAAGCAACACATGCAACCTTTAAGCTAGGCATTAGTTTTAAAAACTGGGGGCAAGTGGACGATGAATACATTCATTCATTTGGCGTTACGGGTAAAGAGTGTTGGGCAGGTGAGTTTCACCACTTTTGGCTCGATGGAAAAATGCGTGGCCATAAAGATGAATTTGGTGAATATTGTTATGAATTACAAGCTGCTAAGCAGAACAAATTTGCACTTAGCAAAGATATGCCGATTAATTATGCCTATCACTTAGATGCGACACTTTATGCACAATACTTGCGTAAATTTAGCGAGAAGTTAGGCACCGATCGTGTTGAAGGGAAAATTTCTCAAGTCGATAAATGCCCTTCAACAGGTAATATTAACGCAATCACTTTAGTTTCAGGTAAAACCATATCAGCTGACTTATTTATTGATTGCACAGGCTTTAGAGGCCTTTTAATAGAGCAAGCATTGCATACCGGTTATGACGATTGGTCACACTGGTTGCCTTGTGACAGCGCTATTGCCGTACAAACGAAGTCAGTGTCAAAACCCAAACCTTATACTCGTTCTATCGCTCATAAAGCGGGCTGGCAGTGGCAAATACCACTGCAACATAGAGTCGGCAACGGTTTAGTTTTTTGCAGTAAATATCTATCTGATGATGATGCGAAAACCTTATTACTTGATAATATTGACGGTGAAACGATCACTGAACCTAGGGTAATAAAATTCAAAACCGGACGCCGCAGAAAAGGCTGGCATAAAAACTGTGTTGCTATTGGCTTGTCTAGCGGCTTTATTGAGCCATTGGAATCAACCAGTATTCACCTGATCATGACCGCGATTGTACGTTTACTACGCTTATTTCCATACAACGGCGTTACAGAATCAGGCGTTAAGGAATACAACAGTAAATTAGATTCAGAATTGAATGCCGTACGCGACTTTATTGTATTGCACTATAAGGTTAACCAACGCCAAGACAGTGAATTTTGGCAACACTGCCAGCATATGGAAATACCAGAATCACTTGCGCATAAAATAGCTTTATTTAAAGAAACAGGACGTGTATTTCTAGATGATGGTGATATTTTCCGCGTTGATTCTTGGACACAAGTGATGTTTGGCCAAGGTTTAATGCCTACGCAGTATCACCAAATAGCCAATGTTATGAGTGATGATGAACTTCATAAGTTTTTAGCAAGTATGAAATTAGCCATTACTCAAGCTGTAGAGAAATTGCCTGAACATGATGACTTCATTAAGCATTACTGCCCTTCAAACTGAGAGTTAGCGCAAATTTAAGACACAAAAAAAGCAACCATCTGGTTGCTTTTTTAATGATAAAAATAATTACATTGCTTGAGAGTTTTTTGATGGAAACTCAATACGTTCACCAAATTTATTTAATATCTCTACTCGCCCGTTACAGACAGCGATAATAGACTTACCTTCTTTGTAACTTTCTGGAATAACTACACGACCATTATTAAGCTGCGGGAAAACCTCGACACTATGCTGCAGTTCAAGTGACTGTTCGCCATAGTAAATAATAGTTACCTCTCTAGCTCTTGAGTCTGCTGTTACAGAAGTCAACATGGCTATTCCCTGTATAGTTAAGCATAAATAATGGCGCTATTTTAACTAAATCAGAAAAGCAAACTGTTGTAAAAATGAACAGATACTGCAACAAATTGTAATCGGGTTACAGGTAACTTCAACTGAAACCCGATACACACTAACCTTGAGTTTTCGCTACTGTTGACAACTTATAGTCGCGGTTTCAGCGGAGTTAGGCTCAATAATAATATCAGAAAAACTCAAACTCACCACCCCAGTAGTGCTTATCTGAAATGGACTAGTTACCTGTGAAAAGTCTACACCAGCATCTTCAAAACATTGCAAATCAATGGAAATATTTTCCCAGTTATCTAACGCCATAGAATGCAGTACTTTTGTCAGATTTACTGAGCCGGGGCATTGCTGTTCACAAGCCATAGACAACAAAATTTGATCATTAATTGCAGAATTGGCTTTCACCGAGAATGTTAATGCCGCTTTAGCTTCTTTATATGCGCGTAAATCTTCAGGAAAGTTACTCGTTAACACTATGCTGGCCTCTTTGCTACCGTCAAAAGATACTGTTCTAGCATCTTCTTGAACGGTTTTATCTAATGTCTGTAGTGTAACCGCGCCGAGCGACTGTACGCTAGATGTGATGTCAGCACTTTCATTTCCCGACTTTATTTGCATTTTCCATGGCATTTTTGCTGCACCAACAAACAAGGCTAAGCTAGCCAGTTGGTCATGTGTAACTTGTGATGTTTCATCAAAATCATTGCTTACCATCACCCTATCTTGATAACTCAAACCATAACCAAATTTAAATAGCGGCTGATAATTCGCATCATAGTGATTAGTTGCCGTTTGCTCAGCCGTTGCTGGCCAAGAAAAAGATAAGCGACCTGAAAAGTCATGGTTAACTTCGTTTTCACTATTTTTAAGCAATACTTCTGCAACACCATGACCTTCAGTACCTGGTAACCATGCTGCGACAAAAGCATCAGAAGCATTTAGCTCAGCATTTACCCACATAGGTCGACCACTAATAAATACGGCAACAACGGGTATGCCTTGTTGCTTAAGACGCTTCAAAAGCGCTAAGTCTTTCTTATTGCCACGTTGAAACTCTAAATTATCTCGATCGCCATGACCTTCGGCATAAGGTTCTTCGCCAAAGACGACAATTGCAACATCAGGCTTTTTAACGAAACTACCATCAACGCTCAGTGTCGCGCTTCCGCCAGCTAAAGATGTTTGTTGATTAATACCGTCAAAAATAGACTGAGCACCAGGAAAATCAGAATTTTTATTACCAGTACCTTGCCATGTAACCGACCAACCACCTGACTGCTTGCCAATATTATTTGCCGCATCACCAGCAACCAAAATATGACTCTTTGGCGAAATCGGTAAAATATTGTGATTATTTTTCAATAAAACCAGTGATTCTCGCACGGCTTGACGAGCAACATCACGGTGACTTGTTTGGCCAATTAATTCCGTTTTACCTGATAACTTACGTGTTGCCGGGCTTGGTTTTTCAAATAAGCCCGCACGTAATTTCACTCGTAAAATTCGACTTACTGCATCATCAATTCGGCTTTGCGAAATTTCACCTGACTTAACTTGCGCAATAGTATTTTCATAAAGTGGCTTCCATGCATCGGTTGGTACCATAAAAATATCTAGGCCAGCATTGACTGATTGCGGGCAGCTTTCATTAGTACAGCCTTTAACTTGCCCGTGTCCATTCCAATCTCCGACCACAAAACCATCAAAGCCCATGCGATCTTTTAGAATGTCAGTGAGTAAATATTTATTACCGTGATTTTTCTTACCATGCCAGCTGTTAAATGACGCCATAACTGACTGTGCGCCAGCATTTAAACCGCCAATATAACCTTGAGCATGAAGTTCAAATAGTTGTTTTTCGGTTGAAATATTATCTCCTTGGTCATCGCCAGCAACTGTGCCACCGTCGCCTAGAAAATGTTTTACGGTACTGATAACACGGTCGTCAGATAAAAAATCTTTATCAGGTGAGCCTTGTAAACCTTTAACCACTGCGTTGGCATAATTTCTCACTATAGCGGGGTCTTCTGAATAACCTTCATATGTTCTTCCCCAGCGGTCATCTTGCACTACAGCAACGGTTGGAGCGAAAACCCAATCTATTCCGGTCACCATAACTTCTGCCGCGGTGATAGCAGCAATTTTTTCTATTAAGTCAGGATTATTAGCTGCACCTAAACCAATATTGTGAGGAAATAGCGTCGCGCCAATAACATTGTTATGACCATGAACCGCATCGGTACCCCACATAGTTGGAATAGCTGAGCCATCAATACTGCTATCAATAGACGCTTGGTACATATCTTCTGCAAGCTTTATCCAGTCTTGTGGTGTTGCCTGTTTGTTATTGTTAGGAAACGACCCGCCACCATTTAAGTATGAGCCAAAGCCATACTTTCGCATGTCTTCAACGGTGATATCTCTTATTTCTGGCTGGATCATTTGCGCAACTTTTTGCGCTAAGGTCATTTCAGCAACTAAGTTCTTAACCTTGAGCTCAAGTGCTTCATCATAGGGTAATGCTTGCGGTAATTTCGGCCAAAACTCTGCAACTTCATCAACAGCTTGAATGTTAATTTTATCAAGTTTTTTTTCATTATCAGCACACCCTAGCGCACCCGCTAAAATCAAGCTCATAGTAAGCTTCACCACTACACTTTGAAACTTGTTATTTTTAAATGCTTTACTATTAACAGCATGTTTTTTGTTAATTTTCATCGTCATTACTTTCCCGGAATAAATGATAGAAATTTTATTTTTGTATATTAATTTTGTGACCATTAACGCCGTAATAAGCTATATAGAGATAGCAGAACATCGGCAGAATAAATGCGGTATGAACACCAATTTCATCAGCTAGAAATCCTTGCGCTAAAGGCACTATGGCGCCACCAACAATTGCCAAACACAAAATGCCAGAACCTTGACTAGTCAATCTTCCCAAACCACTTAGGCTTAAACTGAAGATTGTTGGAAACATAATTGAGTTACATAAACCAATTAACAAAATAGCTACCATGGCAATGTCACCATTACTGCAAATAACAACAGCTAATAGGAAAACTGCAACAAAGGCATTAAAGGCTAGTACTTTGCCCGCCGCTATTTTTTGCATAACAATTGCGCCAGCAAAACGGCCAACCAACGCGCCGCCCCAGTAATACGCAATATACTTAGCTCCCTCAGATTCTACTAAGCCAGCAATATTCTCTAGCGACAAGAAGCTTACTAAAAAGCTGCCAATTGCCACTTCAGCACCAACATAAACAAAAATAGCTAATGCCCCTAAAGACAAATGTCGATGTTGCCAAGCGCTGCCTTTTACTTTTTCTTCGGCTGTATTTACAGGATCTATTTGTTCAACTGCTGGTAATTTCAACCATGAAAATATTGCCGCTAACAGCAACAAAAGCGCTGCTAATAATAAATAAGGTAATTGTACTGATTGCGCAGACTCCGCCGCCGACATAGCACTAGCAGCCTGGTCTAAAATTAAATATGCGCCAAAGAAAGGGGCAACCGTTGTACCTAGCGAATTAAACGCTTGTGTCATAGTTAAACGAGAAGAGGCTGTTTCTGTTGGGCCAAGCGTACTTACGTAAGGATTGGCAGAAACTTGCAAAATAGTAATACCACTTGCCAAAGTGAATAAAGCAGCTAAAAATACCGGATAACTATGGGATGAGGCCGCAGGGTAAAACATTGCACAACCTATAGCGGCAACAACAAGTCCAATCACAATACCTTTTTGAAAACCATGCTTTGAGACTATTTTGCTTGCAGGAATTGAAACAAGAAAGTATGCGCCAAAAAAGCAAAATTGGATTAACATCGCTTGACCATAAGATAAGTCAAACACCGCCTTTAAATGCGGGATCAATATGTCGTTCAGGCAGGTTATAAAGCCCCAAAGAAAAAATAGCGTCGTTAATGATGTCAACGCAAAACGGTAATCTTTACCTTTTTCATCGCTATCATTATTTAGTGTTGTCGATGGTGTTGATAGATTTACCATCATGCCCCCTTAGCTGATACCTGTTGATTTTGGTCATAGCTTTAAATAAGAATGATTAAATAAAAACCAGTTGACCTTTTAGTTATTAGCCACTAACATTTCAAATGTAAGCGCTTTCATTTGAATTTCATTCTTACAGAAGCTCAAATTTTTTTCAAGTGAAATGTAAGCGCTTACAGAAAAGAGTTGCTCGTTAAGAAAATGACTTAGCGACGCTAATTATCAATGTGTTGATTTTACTAAAAGAAGACAATGTAAAAATGATGAACTTATCTCTCCCCGTAAATTCGCCAATGCGCAGTAAAAATTTTACCTACGGCGTAGCAACGGCTGCTTTTCAAATTGAAGGCGGTGTCACTGACAGACTGCCTTGTATTTGGGATACCTTTTGTGCAACACCCGGCAAAGTTGTTGATAATTCAAATGGTGATGTTGCCTGTGATCATTACAATCGCTGGCAAGATGATATCGAGCTTATTGCTTCACTAGGTGTTGACGCCTACCGTTTGTCATTGTCGTGGCCAAGAATTATTAAACAAGACGGTAGCGTAAACCAAAAGGGTATCAACTATTACATTGCCATTTTAGACCGACTACAAACGAAAGGCATTAAAGCCTATGTGACACTTTATCATTGGGATTTACCACAACACTTAGAAGATGAAGGTGGCTGGCTTAATCGTAATACTGCTTATAAATTTCAAGATTATGTGAAAAAAACAGTCGTAGCGTTCGGCGACAGAGTGCATTCTTACGCAACACTGAATGAGCCTTTTTGTAGCGCTTACCTTGGTTATGAAGCCGGTATTCATGCACCAGGTCACGCCGATATCAACTATGGTAAAAAAGCCGCACACCATTTATTGCTAGCACATGGTTTAGCGATAGAGACACTCAAAAAACACAGCCCTAATACACAAAATGGCATAGTGCTAAACTTTACACCAGCTTACCCAGAAACAGACTCAATTAAAGACAAGATTGCTGCTGAATACGCCGATGACTATTTTAACCAGTGGTACATCAAGCCAATCATGGATGGTACATATCCAGCCATTAATCAACAATTACCTAAGCAACAGCAACCTGATATTTTACCCGGTGATTTGGAAATCATTTCGCAAGAGCTCGATTTTTTAGGTATAAACTTTTACACCCGAGCAGTATATCGATACAACTTAGCCAGTGGATTTGAAGAAGTGCAAATACCTGATGTTGCGCGTACTGATATTGGTTGGGAAATTTATCCACAAGCATTTACCGAATTACTAATATCATTAAACACTCGCTATACCCTGCCGCCAATATACATTACTGAAAATGGGGCGGCGATGGATGACCACTGCATAAATGGTGAAGTTAACGATCAAGGGCGAGTTGATTATTACAATCAACACCTTAATGCGGTCGCCAGTGCAATTTCTCAGGGAGTTGATGTGCGAGGATACTTTGCTTGGAGTTTAATGGATAATTTTGAATGGGCTGAAGGTTATTTAAAACGCTTTGGTATTGTGCATGTTGATTATAAAACCCAAATTCGAACTATTAAAGCCAGTGGTTTAGCCTTTCGTAATTTGATAGCCTCAAGAGCAGACTAATAATAAGAATAAAATATGACTAAACTCCCATTTTATGAAAAAGTTGGTTATGCCGTAGGAGATGCCGCTGCAAATTTAGTGTGGCGTGGCGCTCTTGCCTACTTAGCTGTTTTCTATACCGATACTTTTGGCATAACCGCAGCAGCAACGGCGATGCTATTTTTAGTTGTGCGTTTATCGGATGGTGTCACCGATATTATTATGGGTATGGTTGCTGATAGAACACAAACCCGATGGGGGAAGTTTCGTCCCTGGATTTTATTCTCTGCCCCGGTTTTAGGTTTGTTTATGGTGCTTTGTTTTAGCACCCCAGACCTTAGCGAAAACGGCAAACTTGCTTACGCATATTTTACTTATATTGGGCTAACGTTAGCCTATACCATCAACAATGTTCCTTATTCTGCATTAATGGGAGTGATGACCACTTCTGATACTGAAAGAACCAGTTTATCTGGCTTTCGCTTTGCTGGAGCCTTTGCTGGTGGCTTATTAGTCATGGGGTTTTTACCAAAATTAGTTGCATATTTTGGTCAAGGTAATGATGCTGTCGGCTATCAAACTACTATGTATTTTTTTGCTGCCATCTTGGTATTTTTGTTGGTGATTACATTCGCCAGCACAAAAGAAAGAATTACCACGCCACAGCAAAAATCTTTAGGGTTATCTCAAGAACTCAAAGATTTAATGAAAAACTTACCTTTAATTGTTTTGCCACTATTAGCCATGAGCTTATTTTTCTATTATCGCAACATTATCAGCGGGGCATTTTTCGTTTTAGTGATGGCTACAATGTGGTTCATTATCAAACGTTTTATCAAAACACCAACTGAGAAATTATCAAGTACTCAGCTTGATATGGTTGACTTACTCACCAATAAACCTTGGCTAATACTGCTAGCGCTTGGCTTTCTCACTATGATGTTCAACGGCATTAAATACGGCGTTATCGCGTATTATTTCAAATATTATATTGGCGACGAATTGATGACCGGACAATATTTTGTGGCGCTATTGCTCGTGTCTATTTTAGGTGCGCTTTGCACTAATTACCTTGCTAAGCGCTGGGGTAAACCTCAGCTATTAATTATCGCCTTGCTGACCAGTACATTATTTACCATTCCTTTCTTTTGGTTAGAAAGCGATCAAATAACCGCCATCTTTATTTTGGGCTGCTGTGCAGAGTTTTTTGCCGCTATGATACCAACGCTATATTTCACTATGTTGGGGGATTCTGCTGATTACTCTGAATGGAAAAATAAACGCAGAGCTACAGGGTTAATTTATTCAGCAGGAACCTTTGTACAAAAGACTGGTGGAGGCTTTGCCGGAGCCTTAGTATTATTAGTCTTAGCTGGCTATGGCTACGATGGCATGGACTCAAGCACCATAGCAGCATCACTACAGGGGATGAAATTACTAATGAGCTGGATACCCGCAGCTTTTGCTGTACTAAGCGCGTTGTTAATATTGTTCTACCCACTGAGTAGTGAAAGAAATAGTCAAATCGGTGATGAGCTTGAATTGCGCCGAAAAAATCGAGTAAACAATTGATCATTAACGGATCTAGCGATTTAAAGTCCAACTATATATGATATTATTCAAAGCTTAGTTTTGACACTGAGTCTGAGAAACGAAAGGAAAATCATGGCAACCATTTACCAAGTATCTGAATTAGCAAAGGTATCACTTGCCACCGTTTCACGTGTGATGAATGGTAATGCGAAAGTCAGTGATAAAACGCGAGAAAAAGTTTTATTGGCAATGAAAGAACTTGGTTATCGACCAAATTCCATTGCTCAGTCATTGGCGTCTAGCCGAGGCAATAGTATTGGCTTATTAGTGTCAGAACTGCATGGTGCTTTTTTTGGCGAAATGATGGCCGGTGTTGAAAGTGAGCTTAGGTCGGCCGGTAAGCACATTATTGTTACTACAGGTCACAGCATTGAAGAAAAAGAAAAAGAAGGTATTGAATTTCTTATTAGTAGAAATTGCGATGCTATTATCTTACATGTTGAAGCCGTTTCAGATGAATACTTAGAAGAATTAAGTAAGGGTAAAACACCCATTTTCATCATCAGTCGCTATGTCGAAAACCTTGCCGAGCAATGTATTAGTTTAGACAATGAATTAGGCGGATACTTGGCAACAAAATCGTTGTTAGAACTAGGCCACACTGACATTGCTTGTATTGCCGGGCCACAGTACAAGTTTGATGCTAAAGCCAGATTTGAGGGCTACAAACGGGCATTGGCAGAATATAATATCACTTTCAATGAAGAGCTTTTTTATAGCGCCGACTTTAAAGAAACCGGTGGTAGTGAAGGTATCGCACATTTAATGGCGCAACAGCAAAAATTTACCGGCTTAGTATGTGGTAATGATGAAATGGCCTCTGGTGCAATGAACTTTGCCCGTGAACGCGGTTTATCGCTACCTGAAGATCTTTCTGTTGTAGGTTTTGATGATGTTATTTTTGCTCGCTATATACACCCGAAATTAACCACCATATTAAATCCAGTCAATGAGATGGGTCGAATGGCAGCTAAATTGGTATTAAAACAGATATACCAAACCAAAGAACAAACAATTCAGCAGGTATTTAAACCTTCACTCATTGTGCGCGAATCTACGCAATTAATTAATCGCTAAATGTACTTGTTAGGCTTCATGTTATGAATACACCTGTCGATCAGAGCCAATGCCCATTATGCCAACAAAGCAATTTATGTGGCGTTAATGGCAAAGAAGCGTGTTGGTGTGTAAGTAGTGATATTAAACGCGAACTACTGGCGCAAGTACCTGAAGAACTCTCGGGGAAATCATGTGTTTGCCAGCAATGTATTGATAAATTCAATGCCGTAGAAATTATCAATAAGACTTAACAAGTACTGTGAAAGTGTTAGTATTATTCGTTCAGTAAGCTGCTTCAAACATGGAGTGTTCTATGTCACATACTCAACAAGACGTGGTATTTAATATCATCACTACGCCGCTCGGCGACCAACTAACATGGCGTTGGGAAGAGAAAATGTCAGCTTTATTAACTGAGTTTTCTTGGGAAAAAAAAGACCGCATTCTAATCACATTACGTGAACTATTCAGTGAAGAGTGGAATAAGAAAACTATCAAAAAAGCACCTTCACCATTGAAAGATGAACTAGGTGAACTCACTCATCTAAGCAAAGAACAACTAATATTTACTCGCCCTGCTTCTAATGAAACACCAGCACTTGCTCTAATTTGGTGGCCTTGGGGTCATGGCGCAACCTATTCTATGCGTATAAAAGTGTTAGATATTACTTATAACGAAGCAGACCTTCAGCAAGCTCGAGCAAGTTTATTCGCCAAATTATTTAATCGTAATAAGGTTAATTGAGCCCGAAACTCGCTTGTTAGCCGCGACAACTAAGCTACAATTATTGTTCAGGACTTCAAGCTCACAGGATGTTCAAATGATAACGCTAACACTTTACTTTGCGACCAATAGAAACCATATTGGTCAACGTTGGACTCCAGATAGTTACGGAAAAAACTTCAGTGCAGATCGCGCCAACAACCTACGTTTTGGCCATATAACTGTTGAAGCTAGTGCCAACAAAATAAAAGAATTCCTTAACAATAAAGTTAATAACCGTATTGGCGATGGTGAAGGTCTATCGGGTTATATTGAAGATAAGTTGCGTAAGAAAAATTCTATTACCGCTTATGAAGAGCCCTCTTCTTCATCAACCGATAAGCCACTTGCCTCAACCGCAGCTTTTCAAGCATTAAAAATACAAATGGAAGCACAACGTGACGTTGTTGTTTTCATTCATGGCTTCAATGTTGACTGGGTTGAAGCAGTTGCTTCTGCCATGTCATTAGAACTGATGTTAAATCGAAATTCATCAGACCAATCGAATATAAAAGATACCAGTGTTTTTCTTTTTTCATGGCCATCAAATGGCGATATGCTAAAGAATAAAGCCTACCTATCAGACCGCAGAGATGCGCGTGACTCAAGCATTGCAGTTGCAAGAGGCTTATTAAAGTTGCGTGACTTTTTAATGACATTAAGACCAAAACACCATGACCCAGCATTAGCCGAATGTGGCCAGCAACTACATCTACTTTGTCACTCAATGGGAAATTATGTTTTACAGCATACGCTGGCATCATTATATGAGCTTAATAACCAGAAACATTTACCGCAATTATTTCAGCATATTTTTATGTGTGCACCCGATGTTGATGATAATGTTTTTGAACTTGAACAATCGATGGCGAATGTGCAGCAATTAGCAAAGCAAGTATCTGTTTACTATAACAACGGCGATATGGCGATGTATATTTCGGACTACACCAAAGGCAATATTGATCGATTAGGTCACAATGGTGCCGCTAGGCCACAGCAATTACATAACAAAATTAAACAAATCAATTGTTCAGATGTTGTTGGCGGTATTACCGAGCATAGCTATTACTTATGGGCAACGGTTAATGATGATATCAGGCAAAGTATTGATGACGTTGCAAACGACGACAGTACTCGAAAAAGGAGAGTACAGTCAGCACAAAGTTGGCGCTTAACATAAGTTTATATTTAGATGAAAAGCCAAGTAATTTAAGAGTTTAAACTTGGCTTTTTTAAATAGAACCCCAAACTATTACCAACGACATTAGCCGTTAACGAGAAAGTGCACCCATATACTGGCAAAGTAACCTAACGCTATTACTGGCGTCCACTTCAAATGGCTGAAGAAGGTATACTGGCCGCGAGCTTGTCCCATAAGAGCTACGCCAGCTGCAGAGCCTATCGAAAGCAAACTTCCGCCTACACCTGCAGTTAATGTTACTAATAACCACTGCATTTGGCTCATATCTGGTTGCATTGACAATACAGCAAACATCACCGGAATATTATCAACAATTGCCGATAGTACACCAACGAGGATATTCGCTGTTGTTGGTCCTAGTTCGCCATAAATAAAGCTCGAGGTTAATGATAAATAACCAATAAAGCCTAAACCTCCAACAGCAAGAATAACACCATAGAAAAAGAATAGGGTATCCCACTCGGCTTTGGCAATTTTATCAAAAATATCAAAATCATCTTCTACTTCATGACTTGTGGGGATGTCTGATTTATCAATATGTGTATTACCAAACTTGCGCAGATAATAGCCATAAAATTTAAGGTAAGCGAGCCCTGTCATCATGCCGAATACTGGTGGTAAATGGAGGAAGTTATGAAAGCTTACGGCGGTAACTATTGTCGCTAAAAATAAGCCAACAATAACCAAACCACCTTTTCTAATTTTAACTTGCTCGGCGGAAATCGCATCAGGTTTCCCCGGTGGCAAAGCAAATTGCATAATCAATGCTGGTATTAAGAAGTTAACTATCGAAGGTATAAATAATTTAAAAAATGTTTCAAATTCAATAAGACCTTTTTGCCAAACCATTAGCGTTGTAATATCGCCAAACGGACTAAATGCCCCGCCAGCGTTAGCGGCAACTACAATATTTACACAACCAATGGCAATGAATTTTGGTTTACCTTGCCCTACAGCTAATATCACCGCACACATGATTAATGCGGTTGTTAGATTATCGGCAATTGGCGAAATGAAAAAAGCTAAAATCCCTGTTAACCAAAATAATGCTCGATAACTAAAGCCCTTAATAATTAAGACATCTCGTAGGGCATCAAATACTTGCCGCTCTAACATAGAGTTTATGTAAGTCATGGCTACAAGCAAAAAGAAGAACAGCTCGGCATATTCTAAAAAATTGTGCCTAATCGCCACTTCAGCTGAATGGGTATCACCCATTTGCTGGTATACCGCAGCAATTAACAACCAAATAAGCCCTGCTGCAAGTAACACAGGTTTAGACTTTCGCATATGAAACTTTTCTTCAAAGATCACGAACACATATGCTAATGCAAATATCGCTAAAGCGGCAAAGCCAACCCAGTGCGAAGTCAATGAAATCGCGTGAGCTTGGCCTTCACTCGCAAAAGTGGGGAAGCTGGCTAATACACTTAATATTAATAATAATAATTTCACAACCAACTACCTTTTACTTTACCACGAACTCACATAACACCATTTTTCATTTAAGGCTTGGAGTTTAAGATTCTCCAGTATTACTACCGCCTATTTTTGGTGCGTGCTGAATAATACGATCAGCTAAGCGAGAAAACGGTAAACTCTGCAACCAAACTTTACCATGGCCAGATAGTGTCGCAATAAACATCCCTTCACCGCCAAACAACATACTTTTTAAACCTTTGGTCATTTCAATATCATAATCAATATCATCACTAAAGCCGACTAAACATCCGGTATCAACTCGCAAGATTTCACCATTTAGCTCTTTTTCAATGATAGTACCACCTGCATGTAAAAATGCTAAACCATCACCTTCAAGTCGTTCTAAAATAAAGCCCTCACCACCAAAAAAACCGCTACCTAAGCGCTTATTAAACGTAATATCTATTTTTGTACCTAATGCTGCACATAGAAAAGCATCTTTTTGACAGGTAACACCACCACCAATATCAGCAAGATCGACACTAATAATAGACCCAGGGTATGGTGCAGCAAATGCTACGGTTTTGCGGTTATTATCATGGTTAGTAAAGTGAGTCATAAATACTGACTCCCCCGTCATCATACGTTTTCCTGCCGAAAACAGCTTACCCATTATGCCTTGGTTAGCATCTGAGCCGTCACCCATTTTCGTTTCAAATTCAATGCCATCTTCCATGTAATTCATCGCGCCAGCTTCAGCAATGACAGTTTCATCTCGGTCTAGCTCAATTTCTACCATCTGCATTGACTGACCAATAATTTTATAATCTATCTCATGGCTTCTCATTGTCTTTCCTTGTTGATTGCAAACATAAAGTACTATCAAAGCAAATTACTGCTCTATTGGCTAGTAAAGGCTCATATTAGACATGAATTTTTACATTTATCAGTGAACATTTTTATTTGTAAACTGTCTATAATTCAACTCATTGAATATCCATATAAAGCTGCAAAGCTTTTTAACATGAAGATCAGGAAGTGCATAGCATGTCAAAAATAACAACATTAATAATAGGCTTAGTAACAACACTCATATTTACGTTTGCATTTCCCAGTCAAGCAATGAAATTTGAGGAAGGCAAACACTATACCGTCGTTGCTGAAAAGAAAACCTTATCGCCTGAGCTAAGTGAATACTTTTCTTATTATTGCCCTTCGTGTCGTGCCTATGAACCTTACCTTGAGAGTTTTAAAAAAGTAATGCCAGAGCAAGCCACCTTCAACAAAGTTCATGTAGATTTTATGAGCCAAACCTCAGCTGAAATTCAATTCATGCTAAGTAAAGCGCTCATCATTGCTGAAAAAACAGGCGTTGATAGTAAGTTTTCTCCCGCTGTTTTTAAATATTTACAAACCGATAGAGCAACAATTAACAATGAAAAAGACATTCGTAATATTTTTGTTTTAAGCGGTGGTGACGCCAAAAAGTTTGATCAAGGTATGAAGAGCTTTTCTATCATTGGACAAGCTAAAAGAGAGAAAAAAATACAAGATAAGCTTTCAAAGAATCGTCAACTTACTAGCGTGCCAACTATGGTCGTTAATGGTAAGTATTTGATCGACAGTAAGTCACTAGATAAAAACAACTTCTTTTCTGAATACAATGAGTTAGTCGCGTATTTATTTACCCTTTAACTCTGATATAACTTACACGTTATCTGATATTAGTTATTGTCAGAAATATAAAAAGCCGAATAATAATTCGGCTTTTTCAGTTTTAATTTTAGCGATAGTAAATTAACGGCGACGAGGCTTGTTAGGCTTAACTTTCTTTTTATCACCAAATGCCTGTTGTCGACCGTGCTTCTTTTGTCGACCTAAGGTGTTTTTGCGTGCCGGGGCATCTGTTTTTGTTAAATCAGGTTCATAGCCAGGAAACCATTGCTGCATTAAACGGTTATCAAGCACTTCTTCTACGGCTTCAAGCAGCCATGTTTCTGATGGGCTCATTAACGAAATCGCTAAGCCATCATTACCTGCGCGGCCCGTACGTCCAATGCGATGAATATAATCTTCAGCAATATAAGGTAGTTCATAGTTAATTACGTAACGTAAGTCACTAATATCAATACCACGTGCAGCAACATCTGTAGCCACTAACGCCCGAGTTTTCCCGGCTTTAAATTCAGCAAGTGCTTTATCACGCGCCCCTTGCGATTTATCACCATGTATTGACTGAGTTTTAACACCGTCTTTGCACATTTCCTTTGCTAGCTCGTCCGCACCTTGCTTTGTACGAGTAAAAATAAGCACTTGCTGCCAATTTTTTGAACCTATAAGAAATGAGGTTAATTCACGTTTTCGGTCACTATCAACGGTATAAACTATTTGTTCAACCTTGGCGGCAACTGTATTTCTTTCACTTACTTCAATAAGTTCAGGTTCATTAAGTAAGGTTTTGCTTAGCTTAAATATTGCATCATCAAAAGTCGCTGAAAATAATAGTGTTTGCCTTGTTGGTGGCAATCTATTAAGAATTCGATCAATTTCATCTTTAAAGCCCATATCTAGCATTCTATCGGCTTCATCAAATACGATGGTTTCAAGGTGAATCAATAAAACACTGCCATTAATGATATGGTCTAACAGCCTTCCTGGCGTCGCAACTAAAACATCTACGCCTTGTTCTATCGCGGCAATTTGCGGCTTAATACTAACGCCACCGTAAGCAACAGCAATATTGAGTTCAGTATTTTCCGCATAGCGTACAAAGCTTTTATATACTTGTTGTGCAAGCTCGCGGGTTGGCGTTAGTACTAAGGCACGAATGGGCCTTTGAGCTGGAATATTCTCGCCTAAGCGCTGTAAAATGGGTAAAGCGAAGGCCGCTGTTTTTCCAGTACCTGTTTGTGCTCCGGCCATAATATCTTTATTGGCAAGAATTGCGGGGATTGCTTGCTGCTGAATAGGAGTTGGCTGTTCGTAACCTAATGCTTTAACAACATCAGTAAGCGATTTATCTAGGGCTAATGAAGAAAAACTCATCGTAATTTATCGCTTCTTTTTCGATTGTTGCTGTTTAAGATCATGCTCAAGTTCATCAGGATAATACACTAATCCTTGCTCATTCTGACTTGGGAAAACTACCACAGCAAGTTCGTCGTCTGCTAGGCCATGCGACCAGCAGCTAAACCACTTATTGACCGAAATAGCTTCTGGCTTACACTCTTGCCATTCATCTGTTGCCCAAGCTTCGGCAAACTCTTGGTTTGGCCATACAGGTACACAGTCTTCCTCTTCCGTGTTGAGCATAACGCAGCCATGTTCATCTGTTAGTATCCACAGTTGATTATTCTCAACGACTTCTTTTAAAAAGTATGTTGCGCGTTGTGCATCATCCATCTGCAGTATTTGCTTTATTCTTGCTTGCTCTAACACGGTTTTTCCTATGAAAAATGAAACTAGGTAATAGTAAGTCTATTCTACAAAAATTTGCATCTCTTCGCCGATTTGTTTGCGCATTTCCATTAATTTTTTCGCACTTTCATGCTGCTTTATATCAGCTTCAGTCTCAGGAACCCACTGTGGTACGTGTTCAGACTGACCATTTTGATCAACAGCAACCATAATAACAATACAGTGCGTGGTTAAGCGGCGATTTAATGACTTCGGATCACAAGCATTAACTTCTAATGCAATATGCATAGAAGAATTTCCGGTATAAATAACTTTTGCTTCTACTTCCACTAGGCTCCCAACATGAATTGGCGCAACAAAGCGAATACCACCTGCATAAGCTGTTACGCAATATCTGCCACTCCAACCGGCAGCACATGCGTAAGCAGCTAAATCTATCCACTTCATTACTGCACCACCATGCACTTTACCACCAAAATTAACATCTTGTGGTTCAGCTAAGAATCGAAGCGTTATATCGCGTTGAGGTTGGTTCATTTATTTTCCTATTAAATTAATTTACTAGGGAAGTCTAATCAATAGAGCTCGAAGCTTACAATACCTAGTGTTTAGAGGTACATTACCATCTGTTATGTCATAGTTAAAATTATAAAGGTAAACCATGAAAATTTGGGTTGATGCTGACGCCTGTCCAGTGGTAATAAAAGAGATATTATTTCGTGCAGCAGAACGTACACAAACACCAACGACCTTATTAGCCAATCACTATTTGAAAACACCACCGTCAAAAGTAATCAGTTTTATACAGGTAACTTCAGGTTTTGATGTTGCTGATGATGAAATAGTAAAACGAGCTGCGCCAAAAGATTTAGTGATCACCGCCGATATTCCATTAGCTGCAGAGGTTGTTGAAAAAGGCTGTTTGGCACTTAACCCTAGAGGCGAACTCTATACAGAAAGTAATATTCGTCAACGACTCAATATGCGTGATTTTATGGATACTATGCGTTCAAGCGGCGTAGATACAGGTGGTGCTCCACCAATCAGCCAAGCTGATCGACAAGCCTTTGCTAATAACCTTGATAAACTGCTAGCTCAACGCTAAAACAAAAATGCCAACTCTAGGTTGGCATTTTTTATGGTTGTATTACTTAGCTGGGCTTGGCTTAATACGACGACCGCCGCCACTGTTACCACTTGGTTTTCCGGGACTATTCGCATAAGGGTTGCTGCTACTGCTATTACCCGTATGGCGTCTATTTTTACCTGTAGGTTTATGGCCTCGTGCATTATCACCCGAGCGTTGACCATCTTTATGTTCAGGCTTATCAGTTTTAAACTTTTTCGGCTTTTTAGCTTTTAATGCTCGTAATTTACGAGATGCTGGCAGCGCATGCACCGGCTCAAAGCCTTCAACAATTTCTCGTGGTAAATGTGTTTGGATCACATGTTCTACATCATTTAATAAATCTATTTCATCTGCGCAAACCAATGAAACTGCATGACCACTCGCTCCAGCTCGGCCTGTACGACCAATACGATGCACATAATCTTCTGGTACATTAGGCAACTCAAAGTTAACAACTTGAGGTAACTGGTCAATATCTATGCCACGTGCAGCAATATCAGTAGCGACTAAAACGCTAATAGTACCGTCTTTAAAGTTCGCTAATGCTTTGGTCCGGGCACCTTGGCTTTTATTACCGTGAATAGCTGCCGCGCTTATGCCAGACGCATCTAATTGTTTGGTTAATTTATTCGCGCCATGCTTTGTTTTCATAAACACAATGACTTGTTGCCAATCATTAGTTTTAATCAAATACGTTAACAATGGCGCTTTTTTATTTTTATCTACCGAGTAGATTAGTTGTTCAACAGTTTCTGCTGTCGTATTTTTTGGGCTAACAGATATTTCTACAGGATTATTTACTAAGCCTTTAGCAAGTTCTCGAATATCTGGGCAAAATGTTGCGGAGAAAAGTAAGTTTTGACGGTTCTTTGGTAGCAGCGATAAAATTTTCTTAATATCACGTAAAAAGCCCATATCTAACATTCTATCAGCTTCATCGAGTACAAGTATTTCTAGTTGATTAAATCGAATAGCATTTTGATTGTATAAATCTAACAAACGACCAGGTGTTGCTACTAGAATATCGACACCTTGACGTAGACGTGCCATTTGAGGATTAATTTTCACCCCACCAAACACTACTGTCGATTTAAGCGGTAAATGCTTACCGTACATTTCCACATTTTCAGCTATTTGTGCTGCAAGTTCACGTGTCGGAGTAACAATTAAGGTTCTTGCTTGATTAGCTCGAACTTTATCGCCCTTTGATAAAATTTCTAAAATAGGTAATGTGAAACCAGCTGTTTTACCTGTACCTGTTTGTGCCGCAGCCATAACATCTTTGCCAGCTAATACAGCAGGAATTGCCTGAGCTTGAATAGGTGATGGATCGGTATAACCTTTTTCAGCAATAGCTTTTTGAATTGGAGCAGAAAGGCCTAAATCGGTAAAACTCATAGAATATACTCTTTTTTGCAAGGGTTTGAGCAGGTGTCAAACAGCGGTGCAGAATACAGTATAGATGGTCTCAGTGCAATAATAGTACTCGCTCTTCATATTAAATTAAGAACTAAATCACACTGAACTCTGAAAGGGTATGTTATTCAGCTAAAGCTGGCTCAGTCATTGTTTTATAACAGAACTGATAACCTTTAGATCGTACTGATTGTATCAATGATGTTGGTAACCCTACTACCTTTAGTTTGTTTCTAATTCTAGCTACTTTGATATCAATAGAACGATCTACACCGTCGTAGTCTGCTCCTTTTAAAACTTTAAGTATGACCTGACGAGAAACCACACTTTTGTGCTTAGTTGCAATAAAATAGAACAATTCATACTCTTCTTGAGTTAAACCTAATGAGTTTGTTTGATAAAAACAATCGGTATAGGCTGGTACAAACTTTAGTTCGCCGAACTCCAAAATATCAGCAGGCTCATAATTGCTAGGCCTAACACCCAGTCGCTTTATTCTTTGATATAACACTTCAAATGGCACAGTTTTAAGTACGAAATCATCGGCACCAACCTCAAAGCATTTTATTTCAGCCAACGAGTCATCATTACCTGTAATGAAAATTATTGGACGTTGGTAGAATTCGCGTAGTTGTTTACAGACCTCATAACCATTAATATCAGGTAAACCTATATCCAATAAAATCAAATCCGGAAAAGTATTTATTACCTTACGTAAAGCGGCTGAGCCATTAAAAACTTGCGTGACCCCAAAACCTTTACTTTCCAACTGATTTTTTAAAGTAAGAGACACCAAGTTATCATCTTCTATAATCAATATTTCTTTCATGATGGCGCTCCATAATCCTTCAAGTAAATACCTCCAAAAGACATGTATATTTTAAGTCTTTCGAACTACTTGTTTATATATTGATTTTCCTCCTTTTATCTTCACACAACAATACTGAAAACAGGGATAATTGTATCTGTTATGTAACTCACAGGTCGTTAGATCACATTGTAAGTTTATTAAGATTTCGAGCTCAGCTAAGTTTATTATTTTTTCACAACGAAAAAACCCGCAACATAAGTTGCGGGTTTTAAAATAATGGTGGAGGGAGGTGGATTCGAACCACCGAAGGCTGAGCCGTCAGATTTACAGTCTGATCCCTTTGGCCACTCGGGAACCCCTCCAAATTTTTATAACTCTTAATACATTATATGTAAAAGAGTATTAATGGTGCCGACTGCCGGAATCGAACTGGCGACCTACTGATTACAAGTCAGTTGCTCTACCAACTGAGCTAAGTCGGCACTACATTAAGTGGTGCGAATTCTAGAGTAATGTTTTCTTGCATGCAACAGGAAAATGAAAAAAAAACCATGTTTTTATTTGTTTGATGGTTTTTTATTCACATTCCCGATTTTATTGCGCTTAAAACGCTTTGCTAACTTGCTTGGAAGCAGCTTAAGCCGTGAAATAACAGCTCAGGAATTAATTCACAGCTATCAGGTATAAAATTTACTATTTGCTCACCGTTGCCACCGGTTACTATCACTTTATCAAGTATTAGTAGTTCATTAGCCTGAACAATTGCTTCTTTCACTGAGCCAATAGTCATCGCCCAAACGCCATAATTTAAGCATTCTGAGCTATTAACACCAAACGATACACTCACAGTCTTGATTGGCTCAGCGATAATTTTTTGAGTGTTACTTAGTAAACTATCAAACATGGTTTGTACACCTGGCATAATCCAACCACCGCGATGTTCGCCATCTGCTGCAAGTAAATCAACGGTTGTTGCGGTGCCCGCATCGATAATAAGTACATTTTGATTTGGATAAAGCTGGTGTGCAGCGACCAAAGCCAACCATCGGTCAACACCTAAGCGAGTGGGCTGTTGATAACTTGAAGAAATACCGAAGGCTTGTTTTTGACTATGCACCTGTAAAAACTTGATATTTTGCTGTGACGCCCAGGACTCTATTTTGGTTAGTATTTCGTTGCCTTGTACGTTAGCAACAATTACGCTGCTAACGTTAGAAAATACATTACAGGCAAGCTCTTCTGTAAATTCATGATAATCACGGTAAGTTACATCACTAAACAACTGAGTCGTGTTTTCTCGCTGTAATACGTATTTTATTTGAGTATTACCAATATCAACAAGTAACCTCATAACCCACCCCGTAGACTCACTTCTCCACCATAAACTGGACTAACTTTGCCATTAACTTCCAATAACAAAGCACCTTGAGCATTAATACCTCGGCAAATACCACGTGTAGCTTTATCTCCGGTAATTAAAGATACTGCCTTATTGAAGTAAACATCATGCTCATGCCATTGGGCAACCATAGTATTGATGCCTGTTTCACTATGTACTTCGAGCCGTTTTATTAGTGCACTGATAATACTCGCTGCTAGAATATTTCTATCAATTTCTACACCAATAGCACTTGATAAATCAGTCCATGGCTGGTCGACAAGTTCGGCACTTTTAGCTGGCATATTGATATTTAAACCAATGCCAATGACACAGTGGCAAGGCTCCATCGCTTGACCTTCAAGATCAATTAATATACCTGCGAGTTTTACACCTTTAAAATAAATGTCGTTTGGCCACTTTAATTCAACATCAGTTTTATAAAGCGCTTTTATAGCATCGCTTACCGCTAACGCGGCAACAACACTCAAACCCATGGCTGAAGACATGCCTTGTTCTAACGACCAGTACATTGACATATATATATGCGAACCAAATGGAGAAATCCATTGCCGCCCTCTACGCCCTCGACCAGCACTTTGATACTCAGCAATACACACTTGTCCTGGGGTATTCTGATTTGGCAAACGGCGCATTAAATAACTATTAGTCGAGTCTATAACATTGTGCACTTCAACTTTAGTGGTAATATTACTCTGCTCTATATGAGAAACTATTTTCTCTTCGCTTAACAATTCAATGGGCTCGGCCAAACGATAACCTTTACCTGTAACACTAAAAATATCAAAGCCCATGTCCTGCAATGCAGCGATGTGTTTAGAGATAGCAGCGCGACTCACCCCTAACTCATCACCTAGAGCCTGACCCGATAAAAATTCACCCTTTACCAGTTTTTGAATCAATGTCTCTCTTATAGCTTTCATTAACTATTCCCTGCACTTACATTATCAACTTCACCTTGATGACCAATAAAACGGACTTCGGTTACTAGTTCAATACCAAATTGCATTTTCACTTCCTTTTGAATATGTTGTGCTAATTTTACAATATCTTGCCCTGTCGATTCACCATAGTTGATTAATACTAGTGCTTGTTTTTCATGTACACCGACATCACCTTGCCTATATCCTTTTAAGCCAGCTTGTTCTATCAACCAACCGGCAGCCAGTTTTACTTCACCATTATTTTGTGGATAAAAGGGCATTTCAGGGTATTGGCTCTTCAATAGACTAAAACGAGCATTTGTCACGAGAGGGTTTTTGAAGAAACTCCCCGCACTTGCTAACACTTTTGGATCAGGTAATTTGCTTTGGCGCAACTCGATAACTTTCAGCATAATATCTTGAGCTGAAACGGATGAATTTAAACTATTCAAACCTTGGTAGCTTATGACTGGTTGCCAGCTTTTAGGGAATTTGAAGTGTACGTGGGTGATAACTCCCGCGCCTTTTAACCTTTGTTTGAAAATACTTTCTCGATAAGAGAATTTACATTGAGCTTGACTATATTCGATCAATTCTTGCTTATTAAAATCAAACCAAGAAACACGGTCAATAAAATCACCAACTTCAACACCGTAAGCACCAACATTTTGCACTGGTGCCGCACCGACACTACCTGGTATTAGTGCAAGATTCTCAATACCATAGATTTCATTTTTAACACAAAACCTCACGAATTCATGCCAATTTTCAGCACATGCTACTTTGACATAAAAATAACTATCATCTTCATTAACTTCAATGCCTTTGAAGCAAGGTTTTACAATAGTCGGAGCTTCATCTTCACAGAAAAGTGTATTACTGCCCTCCCCTAGAACATAAAAACTACCTAAACGTTTGGTAGCAATTTCAGTTAATTCGGCAATATTTGATGGGAATAGCATCTGTGGAGTAATAGCCTGAATATTAAAACTATTAAATGTTTTTAATGAGAAGTGGTTGCGTATTTTCATAACAAAGGAATTAGAAGATTTTTACTATTGTACGCAATAATGCCAACTGCATAAACCGTAACAACTATTATTAACCGCGTTTTCTTGCCGCCAGCTTAATAATATTACTACGATTGTTATAATATTTATTTTGATATTTATCGGTATCGATATTTTCACTGTGGTTAATAACAACACCTTCTATTGGTGCATTAACTTGTTTTAACATGCGTAAACCGGAAGAGATTTGCTCTCTTTTGGTTTTATTCCCGTGTACAACATACAAAACGCTTTCAACTAGCTTAGATATAATAACCGCATCACTAACTGCGTTAACCGGCGGTGTTTCAATAATGATACGGTCGTAGAAGTTACCAAACACTTTAATCAACATATTGAAACGTTTCATTGATAAAAAAGCTAATGGGTTTGCTGGAGAAATCCCCGAGGTTAAAATATCTAATTTGACATTTTTATCTCTAATAATACATTCGTTAATTTGGTGAGTTTTTGCTAATAAATTTGAAAGACCTGGACGATGTTGGTTCAAGTTCATATTTTTAGCTATTGTAGGATGACGCATATCCGCTTCAATCAATAACACTTTTTCCATTTCACTAAACGAACGTGCAAGATGCAGTGCAACAGTAGACTTACCTTCATTTGGTACCGACGATGTTATCGCTATAACTTTCGGCGGCGTTTTCTCATTATTAAATAGTAGTGCGGTACGTAATGTTCGAATTGATTCAGTGAAACGGTTATCAGAAATGTAAGCGTCTTCTTTTTTATCACTTGAACTAGCTTTAATTTTAGGTAAAACAGCCAATATTGGCGCTTCATTAAAGTTATCCAATTTACGGCGAGAATTTAGCGTATCCATCAATAATTCGCGCATAATAATAATAATTGAGATAAATGCCAACGCTAAAACAAAACTGATAATGACCGCTAAAGATTTTTTTGGTGCGAATGGCGATTTAGGGATTTCGGCTTTATCAATAAAGCGAACATAAAAATTAGCTTTATAGTTCCCCATTGCATCCGCTTCTTTTAAACGCACCAAGTAGTTATTATAAAGCTCTTTATTGGTTTCAACTTCACGATTAAGCTGAGAAAATTTATTTTGCAAACGACTTAAGCGTATATAATCTTTCTTTGCTTCTATTAATCGTTGCTCTGTGGCGTTAACTTTCTCTACCGCGTTGTAATAATCTTTTTCAACAGATGAAACAATAGCTAAAATCTTTGATTGAATACGATTACCCAGTGAGTCTAGCTCCGATTGAGCAGCAATTCTTTTGGGGTGTTTAGGCCCATAACGTTGAGATAGCTCATTAAGTTTACGCTCAACTTTTTCTTCATTGCGCTTTAATAAGACAAATGCCGATTGACTATTTACTTCCTGCATTTGTATTAATTTCTCAGCATCTAAACGATTTTTTTGAATTTCTTGATAAGTAACACCTAAATCATCTTTCAATTTAGCTGCTTTTAATGCTTCTGAAGTTAACTCTGATAACTGCCCACCAACTAAGCCAACAATGCCCTGAATATCAACTATCCCTTCTTTTTCACGGTATTCTTGTAATGACTGCTCTGAAAGTTCAAGCTTTTTACCTAACTCTTCAAGTTGATCAACTAACCATTGAGAGGTAGTTTCTTTTGACGCACTATGTATTTCGTCTTGATATTGCAGATAAGTAATGCCAACTTGGTTAGCCACTTTTTGAGATAACTTAGGCGAATATGAAGTAAAAGTAATTTTAACCAATTCAGTGCCTGAAATTGGGCTTATGTTAAGTCGACTTAGAAAACCTGCAACGATTTCACGTACCGATGGTTCATGCTCACGTTGTCCAATCTTAGTAAAAAATGAAATTTTATTATTATATTTACCATCATTAAACTCACTATGCTGTACAAGGTTTAATTGCGATATGACTCGTTCAGCAAACTTTCGTGAACGTAATAATTCGTATTGAGTTTGAATTTGCTCTTTACTGGCATTGGATTCATTAAAAGCATCATCAATTGATAGAGTATTGGCAGGCTTATTATTACCTATTTGTAATATTGCCGTTGCTTTATAAGAAGGTTTAAGTAAGGAGATATAAAAAGCGACTAAGAAAGAAATAAGTAAAGTAAAGAAAATGATTTTCCAGCGTCGAGTCCAAAGCGGCGTTAAAATTTCTTTTAACGCAACTTCGTCATTAACAAAGGTAAGGTTTTCATTATCTGTTGTGTTCAAAAAAAACTTTGCTCTATCTCAATAATATCGTCAGGCAAAATCGAACTCGCAACATTTACTGAAAATGTCTGCTTTACTCCATCAATAACTCGAGTAACTTTCCAGTCCGATTTTGACGCTCTCGCTGCTAAACCACCCGCTATTGCGATGGCTTTATCCAGTGTTAAATCTTCCTGAAAGGGGTAACCGCCGGGGCGCTTTACTTGTCCGTGAATAAAAAATGGTCTGTATATCACAATCGAAACAGCTACTTGCGGATCAATAAGATAATCACCACGCAAGCCATCTGCAATTTTCTTCTCAAGCGCTTTACTCGATAGGCCAAGTACCTGAATATCATCTAAAAATGGGAATGAAACCATCCCCGATTTATCTATTTTTACTCGGGTTGTTAAATCTGCTTCACCGTAAACGACTATTTCTACTTGATCTCCGGCACCTAAACTATAATCACTTGCCGCTGCTTGACCACAAAACAGCAACAGTAAAAATATCAAAAAATTCAAAAATCGCATACTTTTCACCCAACTGAGTTACAAATAGTAACATCTTCTATTAGTTAAATACTAATTTTACTTACTAATTGCTAATTCTACTTAGTTTTTAATGCTCCAAATATCGTACAAATTACCTATAAGAATTTGAATATTAATAGTTAAGTGTTATTGATTATGTGATAAATATCACTTAATCAATAACCTTAAAAATTAGGCGGTTATTAAGGAGCTAGCTACAAGTGAATTGTCATACCCAAGGTTAGACTATTATATTGATAGTCAATATCAGCATAATTTGCGTCTAATGCCTTATGCTGGTAGCGTAGATGATAGTTAACTCTTTCACTACGTTGATAATTTAGCACAACTTTTGATGAGAGGTAATTCTCATCTTGTTGGCTTCCGGGCGTAATAAACTGATTACGATTTAGACTAACAGCAACAAAAATATTAAAGCTATCGGTAAAGGCATGGGCAATATCAACTTGGTATATCTCTGCTAAACGATAACTATTCGTCAACCGGTTACTTTCATCAAACTTACGATTAGATACCGCATGTACAGTGGTAAAATCAGACGGACGCCAAGTGTAATCAAATCGCCATTTGAATGCATCATCATCCGTAGTACTATTGTTCTCAAACTTAAGGTTCTGGTAACCCACAAGAAAGCTTAACTCACTTATAACTGTCGTTTGCCATTTTACACCGACTAAACCAGTTAAACTGTCCCGATTAGAAATAGTAGCGTTAGGGAAGTCAACCATTTGATAACCGACATCAAATGCCAAATAAGTTTTACCAGAAAGTAAGTAGTCAAAACTCGACTTTATATGGGTAACTTCGCTATCTAGTTGATTGGTCAATGCTCTTCGCGTGGTAAATTCACTTTCATTATAATTAACTTCAACATTTAGCTTGCCTTGCGAATCATCGTTTCCGTATTCAAATCCAACTCCGGCACCTTTAATTGCTTTTTTGTCACCTTCAGTTAATGCATTCGCCTCACCTAACGATAATCCGGTACCTCGATAAGCATATTGATTCTGCCATAGCCCTGACATATAAAGACGTTGATTTTGTGCAAACTTATACTGGTAAGTTGGTTTCAAGGTGAAATCGGTATGGTTATCATTGTCGAAGTCTTGAAAGATAAATGAATCTATTGTCCCATCAATATTAAAGGCAGATTGATTATTTTTAATTTCTAAGTCGAGCGCTGAAGAAAGATTATAAAATGCAGTACTTTGCTCATTTCGAGTTTGATATAAAAAATTATCAATATAGCCAGCATCAGCGGACAGCTTAAAATCTAGTTTTTTTTCAGATTCAGCAAATACCTGCGAGCTTAGACAGCCGCACGCCACCAATAAAGACGTCAATAGAAAAGAATTATTACCTGAATACAGAGGAAGCTTCATAGCCAACATTTGCCTATTATTCTTATAATTAAAGATATACTAACTACCAGTATGCACAAAAAAGGATTTCTTTAAAATCCTTAGTTATATATTTGTTATAAGAAATTTTTGACTTAAATAAAAAAGAAGCTATTTGTCACCAAATAACTCCCCTCAAATTGTATAAATTGTTATTACTACAATTGAAACTAGATGTTTTTCGTAAACGCTTTAGACTTTCGCTGTATGTTATACATTTTCTGCTTGCCTTCCGGCAGGTTCTCAATGGCTTGTTCAACGTAACCTTGCTCAATAAACCAATGAGCACTAACCGTGGTGAGAACGAATATTGACGAAAGTTTTTGTCTTTTTGCTGCTTGCTCTAACGCAAGTATCAAACGAATACCTCGGTTACCACCACGATAATCAGGATGAATAACTAAACAAGCGATTTCTCCAGTATTAGCTTCAGTGTATGGGTACAAAGCAGCACAAGCGATAATCACATCTTCTTTTTTTATCACGGTAAAACGGTCTATTTCAACTTCAAGCAGCTCTCGCGAGCGCTTCACCAGAACGCCCTCTTCTTCAAGTGGCGCAATTAACTCTAAAATACCGCCAACATCATCAATATTAGCGGCAGATAATTGTTCCTGATGATCTTTAGCAATCAAGGTGCCAGCACCATCTCGGGTGAATAACTCTTGTAGTAAGGCACTATCACTGGCATAACTGACACAATGACAACGTTCTACCCCTTGTTTAGCACTTTGAATTATCGCCTGCAGTAATAACTGACCAACATAGTCCTCCTGCTCATTAAGCAAACTGGTAACTGTAGCGACACCACAGCTGCGGATCAATTCACCTTGTTGATCAAGTAACCCTGATTGTTTTGTTAAGGCGATTAACTTATCAGCTTTTAGGGCAATCGCGGTTTTTGCTGCTACATCTTCTAATGCTAAGTTAAACACCTCACCTGTTGATGAATAACCAACGGGCGATAATAAGACAATAGAGCCAAAATCTAATTGGGTTTTTATCCCTTCAGCATCAATACGACGCACACGACCGGTATGTTTAAAATCAATTCCATCACGGACACCAATAGGCTTGGCAATAACAAAATTGCCTGTGCTAACACGAATTTGCGCGCCGTGCATTGGTGAGTTTACCAAACCCATGGTTAGTAGTGCTTCAATATGAATACGTAATGAGCCCGTGGCATCTTTTACCGTTAGCAAAGTTTCAGCATCAGTAATCCGTAAATTTTGCTCAATTTGCGGAGTAATGCTTTGTGCTTTTAAGCGCTTTTCCACTTGCGGGCGAGCGCCATGAATAAGTACCAGTTTAACCCCAAGACTTCTAAGCAAAGCAATATCATGAATGATATTGGCAAAGTTCGCGTGCTCAACCGCATCACCGCCAAACATCAGCACAAAGGTTTTACCTCTATGAGCATTAATGTAAGGCGCGGCGTTTCTAAACCACTTAACGTTATTTTCGTTGCTGTTCATATTATCTAACTACTACTTACTCTATAAATCATTTTCATGTTGAACTGAATACGCTCAGCGTTGAACAATATATTCCATCGCCACTTCATCGGCAGGGTCTTTATGTGGAGTTGGTTCACTGTCTTCAATAATGTTTTCAGCTAACGAACTTTTCTCAATAACGTTGAAGCCTAACTTAACAAAATACTGCGGAATATAAGTCAATACGATAATTTGCTGTAGCTCCATCTGATGAGCAAATTCAAGTAAGTACTGCACCAAAGCTTCACCCTGACCTTGTTTATGAGCACTTTCTTCAATCACGATTGAACGAATTTCTGCCAAGCTTGTTTGATAAATATATAACGACGCTGAGCCAACCACTTTGCCGTCAATTTCAGCGACAACAAAGTTTTGAATATCGTGAATAATATTGTCACGCGTACGAGGTAATATTTCCCCTTTCTCCGCCCAAAAATCGGTTAAGGCATAAATGCTGTCTACATCTGACATTTTAGCTCGACGTACAGACATTGCCGCTGCTTTTTGTGCATTTAAACGCTGTTTAACTTGTTTTAATGCCACTTGAGTTTGTTGTTTACCTGGCGCGCCAACAACATTCTCATTAAGAATTTCACTTTCACCTGACTGAATGCTCGCTAACGCCTGCTCAACTTGACCACGTGATGTACCGCCAAGTGCTTCACGTTTATCCAGTGTCGATTCAATTGATAGATGTTGATAGACATCTTGACCAATTTTGTCGCTGTACTCTTGTAGTTGCGTTAGTGTTAAATCTTCTAGCGGTAAACCTTTGTCAATAGCCGCAAGCACGACTTCACCAACAATGTGATGCGCTTCTCTAAATGGAATATCTTTACTGACTAGATAATCAGCTAATTCCGTAGCATTCGAATACCCTTGCTGCGCTGCGGCTAATGTGCGTGAACGATTTACCTTCAAGCCATCAGCTACCAACACTGCCATTTCCATACATTCTTGCCAGGTATCTAAGGCATCAAAAAGACCTTCTTTGTCTTCTTGCATATCTTTGTTGTAGGCAAGGGCAAGGGCTTTCATGGTAGTTAACATGCCGGTAAGCGAGCCAAAAACACGCCCGGCTTTACCACGAATTAACTCACAAGCATCAGGGTTTTTCTTTTGCGGCATTAATGACGAACCTGAGCTAACTAAATCGCTCATTTCAACAAAGCCTGCTTCACCAGAATTATAAAAAATTAAATCTTCGGCAAAACGAGATAAATGCATCATAGAAATACTCGCCGATGCCAGTAGCTCAATAACATGATCTCGATCCGATACCGCATCTAAACTATTTAATGTTGCGGTTCTAAAGCCCAAATTCTGTGCTAAGTTATTTCTATCAATTGGGTAAGCAGTACCCGCTAAAGCACCTGAGCCTAATGGTGAAACATCTAAACGATACAAGGCATCTTTTAAACGACCAATATCACGGTTAAACATTTCAACATAGGCTAAACACCAGTGACCAAAGGTTATAGGTTGAGCACGTTGCAAATGGGTATAACCCGGTAATACCGTATCTTTTTCACGTTCTGCCAAATTCATCATGGCTTGCTGTAAATTCACTAAGGCAAATAACAATTCGCCGCCGGTTTCTTTACACCAAAGTTTTAAGTCTGTCGCTACTTGGTCGTTACGACTGCGGCCTGTATGAAGCTTTTTACCTAAATCACCGGTTTTTTCGATTAGTGCAATTTCAACCCAACTGTGAATATCTTCAGCATCAGAGCCTAAAATTTGCTGTGGGTTTTCTTCAACAGAAACTTTTAACTCATTTAATGCCGCCGTTAATTCAACTAACTCATTATCATTAATGATGCCAACCGAGTGTATTGCACCCGCCCAAGCAATTGAGCCAACAATGTCTTGCACTGCCATGCGGTAATCAACAGGCAAAGAGTCATTAAACTTTTTAAACTGTAAACTTGGTTGCCCTTTAAACCTTCCCCCCCATAAAGCCATGACTAGTTCTCCTTCTTGTCTGACTGTGAGAGCGCAGTAATTCTGCTTGAAAGACTGAATAAACGGATAAAACCTTCGGCATGTTTTTGGTCGTAAACATCATCAGCACCAAAAGTAGCAAATTCTTCCGAGTACAAGCTGTTTGGTGAACGACGTTGAATAACCTGCGCCATACCTTTGTAAAGCTTAACAACAACATCACCGGTCACTTTTTCAGCGAAAGATGCCGCAGATGCTAATTGAGCTTTAGCAAGTGGCGTAAACCAACGGCCATCATAAATAACATGTGAGAATTCAAGGCCAACTGATTCACGATATTTTAATGATTCCTTATCAAGAATTAATGTCTCTAAGCCTTTATAAGCTGCCATTAATACTGTGCCGCCCGGGGTTTCATAACAGCCACGCGACTTCATGCCCACTAAACGGTTTTCAACAATATCAATACGACCAACACCATGTGCAGCGGCTTTATCGTTAAGGTACATTAGCGCTTCATAAGCACCAGCACCGTCAGAAGAAAAATCTTTACCATCAATAGCGACTAACTCACCTTCAACAAAACTTAGCTGCACTTTTTCAGCAACATCAGGAGCATCCATTGGATCAACGGTCATGGTCCACACTTCTTTTGAAGGTTCGCACCATGGGTCTTCTAGCTCGCCACCTTCGTGAGAAATATGCCACGCGTTAGCGTCACGGCTATAAATTTTGGTTAATGACGCTGAACATGGCACATTACGCTCAGCCAAGTAATCTAATAAATCTTCACGAGATACCATGTCCCATTCACGCCATGGCGCAATAACCGTTAGCTCTGGCGCTAATGCGGCAAAACAAGACTCAAAACGTACTTGGTCGTTTCCTTTACCAGTACAACCATGACAAACAGCATCAGCACCGACTTTCAGCGCAATTTCAATATGCGCTTTAGCAATAATTGGTCGTGCCATTGAGGTACCAAGTAAGTACTGGCCTTCATAAACCGCACCCGTTTTTAAAATAGGGTAAATATAGTCTTTAACGTATTCTTCTTTAAGGTCAGCAACGTAGCATTCTGATGCGCCTGAAGCGATGGCCTTTTCTTTAATACCTTCTAGCTCTTCTTCACCTTGGCCAACATCAGCACAAAATGCGATAACTTCGCAATTGTCATAATTTTCTTTTAACCACGGAATGATTGCTGAAGTGTCTAATCCACCTGAATATGCCAATACTACTTTTTTAATGTTTTTCTTTGCCGCTAAAGCCATGATTTTTTCCTTAACAAAATTCTTTAATTTACTTAACGATAAATGGTTATCGCTAAATTGATAATAGTTTCTAAAATGTCTGCACTTTTACTTACTAACTACTTTCTAGTCGCCTAAAAGCGTCACTAAAACGGCATTTTGTGCCCACATACGATTTTCTGCTGATTGAAAAACCACTGACATTTCGCTGTCGAACAATTCAGTGGTAATTTCTTCTTCAAGGTGAGCCGGCTGACAGTGCATAACAATGCTAGCGCCTGCTTTTGCCATTAATTCATGATTCACTTGGTAATCAGCAAATGTTGCTAATATTGCCGCCTTTTTACTTGGGTCTTCATCACCCATTGATACCCAAGTATCAGTATAGATAGCATCTTGCTGACCGATAGCATTAATATCTGTGGTGAAGGTAAATGCCGAACCACTGTTTTTAGCTAACACTTGAGTTTTCGTTAACATATCATCGCTTGGGCCATGTGCTGGTGGGCAAACCAAGGTAAAATCAACACCTAAGGTTGCTGCCATTAACATTAATGAATTTGAGACATTGTTAGCATCGCCAACATAAGCCAATTTCACTTGTGAAAGATCTGAGAAGTTTTCAGCTAAAGTAACAAAATCAGCCAGTGCCTGACATGGATGATACAAATCACATAAAGCATTAATTACCGGCACACTGGCGTGTTGAGCTAAACCTTCTATCGAGCTGTTTTCGAAAACACGCGCAACAATGGCATCAGCGTAACAAGAAAGATTTTTTGCGTAATCACTAACCCGTTCACGTTCGCCCAACTTGCCATTTTGCTGGCCTAAATACAGCGCGTGCCCGCCTAATTTACTAATCCCCATGTCGAAACTAACATGTGTTCTTAATGAAGGTTTTTCGAAAATCATCGCCACTGATTTTCCAGCCAAGGCTTGACTGTATTTTTCAGGCTGCTTCTTAATCTCGATTGCTAAGGTAATTAGGGCTAATATTTGCTGCTTGTTTAACTGATCATCAGCGAGAAAGTGCTGTAAGTTATTTAATGAGTTCATGGTTTTTCCTGTGCGAAATTTAGTTTACAAAGTATGTTTAGCAACCATTAGGCTGTATGCGGGTGCCAATATTGCCACCGTTTAACAAATCAACGATTTGCTCTGGCGATTGCCAACTGGCAACCGCGATACTTCGTCGTAACTTATTCGCCGCATGTAAAGCCGCATTTACTTTTGCTGTCATGCCACCAGCAATCACACCTGCTTGGATCAATTCTTCCGCTTGTTTGTTATTCAACGTGGCTAAGTATTCACCACTCGCATCTTTAACGCCGTTAACATCTGTTAGCAGTAGTAATTCAGCATTCAGTAATTGGCAAATAGCAACAGCAGCATCATCAGCATTTACATTGACTAACTCGCCATTACTTAAGGCACCGATAGAGGAAACAATAGGTAAGAAGTGAGCTTTCAATAAGGTATCTAGCAAAGCACTGTTATAAGGTTTAGGCTCACCAACCTGCCCTAATTGCAATGGACTTAACTTGCACTTGACCATTTCACCATCGGTGAGTGATAAGCCCACAGCCGATAAATTTAAGCTTGCAGCACTCGCTACAATCGCTTTATTAACGCTGCCAGCAAGTGCACCACTAATAATCGGCATTTGTGCTTTAGGCGTAATACGTAAACCTTGTTTTTTCTCAGTGCTAAAGCCCGCTTGTGCCAGCATTTCATCAACCACACAACCACCACCATGTACGAGCACGACGGGTTGATTTTTTAAGTTAGAAATTACTGTTAGCAAAGCATTTAATGCCGCCACTTTACCTTGGTTGTAACCATCTAAAATAGCACCACCAATTTTTATTACGATTGGCTTTTTCATAAGCTACCACCTTGAGCGAGCAAACTATATTCACTCGGTAAGCCTAAACTGATGTTGGCACACTGCACCGCTTGTGAAGCCGCACCTTTTAATAAATTATCAATGGCACAACTCACCACAACCACGTGTTTTTCTTCATCAACTTGCCAATGAATATCGGCAAATGGTGTATAAGCTACGTTGTCAATTTTTGGCCAAGCACTGACTAATCTTACTAAGGGTTTATCTTGATATGCTTGAGTAAATGCATTATCAATTTGCTCAGCGCTCACATCTGCTTTTAATTGCAAAGTTATCGTAACTAGCAAGCCACGTTTATAAGGTGCTAAGTGTGGATTAAAGATAACGTCGGCATTGGCTTCCTGACTAATTTCAGGTTGATGTCTATGCTGAAGAATATTGTAGGGAGTTAAGCTTACCTCATAAAAACTAGTCGCAAGCGCAGCTTTTCTACCCGCACCACTAACACCACTAACGCCATTAACGACAATTAATGAATTTTCAACATGCAGGAGATTACTGGTTATCGGTTTTAGCGCTAATAAACTCGCGGTTGGATAACAGCCTGGAACCGCAATTAAGTCACTATCGGCAATTTCTTCTGCTTGCCATTCTGCCAAGCCATATTGTGCTTGTTGTAAAGCTGCTAATGATTGATGTTCAAAACCGTAGTGCATTGGGTATTGCTTTGCGTCTTTTAAACGAAAGCCACCTGAGAGATCAAACACCTTAATATTGGCATCGATAAATGCTTGTGCCCATTGAGCACTATATTCATGAGGTGTCGCAAAAAATACCGCATCAACACCGTGGTTGTCGATATTGATATGCTGGTCAAACCATTGTTGGGAAAAAGAATGCAGGGGTACTTCACATATCCCCTGCCAGCGAGCATGTAATTCCGCAAAAGTTTTACCACTAGAATCACTGTTTTCTGATACCAACAAATGTTGCAGAAAAATTTTATCATGTTGCGTCAATAAGCCAATTAACTCAGCTCCGACATAACCACTTGCACCTATAACTACGACGTTCATTTACTTACCATACTTTATGACTAAAACGTTGATGACGATTAGAATTTACGTTTAACGTAATTATCAATACGGTAAATTTGCAATTCTATTCAACTTTTTCTATTTATTTTAAGGATATAAACAGCAATTATTGTTACATACCGTTAAAATAAAACCTTACAATGCCTATTATTAATACTATCGTCGTCGGTTAGTTGAATACATTACAAACTTTTTCATAGTGTGCTTTAATTAGGCTATTTACATTGTGTGGCTAAAGTATCATCATATAGCTACTTATGCAACTATTTAGCATAAATACCCACAATTATTTTTAGGCTCTTATTTCAATGCAAAAACTCAACAAAAGTTTACCCAGTTTCTCTCAGGCGTTTAGTCAGCTAATTGCCCTGCCTAGTATCAGTTCATCACAAGCAAGTTGGGATCAGAGTAACCAAAGCGTGATTAATCTTTTAGCAGCATGGTTTGAAACCTTAGGCTTCGACATCACTATTCAAGTGGTACCAAACACCACAGGTAAATACAATTTATTAGCAAAATTAGGCTCTGGCGATGGCGGGCTACTACTAGCTGGCCATAGTGATACTGTGCCTTTTGATGAAAATCGTTGGGTATCTGATCCAATGAAAGTTACCGATAAAGACAACAAGTTATTTGGCTTAGGTAGTTGCGATATGAAAGGGTTCTTCGCCTTCATTTTACAAGCTTGTCAGCAAATTGACTTATCCTCGCTTAAAAAGCCGCTGTATGTTTTAGCGACTGCCGATGAAGAAACAACCATGGCTGGCGCACGTTTTTTTGCCAACAGTGAATTAATAAAACCTGAGGTTGCCATTATTGGTGAACCAACTAACTTAGTCCCGGTGGTTATGCATAAGGGTCATATGTCACATAAAATAACCATTAAAGGACAAGCTGGCCATTCTAGTAAACCAGCCAATGGTGTCAACGCAATCGAAGTCATGCATCAGGTGATCAGCCAATTGTTTAAGCTAAAAGAACAGTTAGCACAAAGCTATAACAACGACGCTTTTGATGTGCAAACACCTACACTGAACTTAGGCGCTATTCATGGCGGTGATAATGCCAATCGAATTTGCGGCCATTGTGAGTTAGACCTTGATATGCGCTCATTACCAGGAATGAAAGATGACGAGCTAATCGCTTGGTTGGCAGAAATATTAGCGCCAATTGCTGAAAAATATCCTGGTAGATTAAGCATTACAGAGCTTGATCCAAGCTCACCGAGTTTTCAGCAAAATTGCGATAGTGAATTAGTGATTACTGCTGAGAAATTTTCCGGTCATCAATGCTGTGCAGTGAACTACGCAACTGAAGCGCCGTTTGTGCAACAACTAGGCTGTCAAACCATAGTAATGGGACCTGGCTCCATCGATCAAGCACACCAACCCAACGAGTATTTAGCGCATAGTGAAATAGCAAAAACTGAGCAACTACTCATTGGGCTTATTCAGCATTATTGTTTTTAACTGACTGTATTCATTATTGCTGGAGGTTGAGTATAGCCATGCAATAATGAATATTACTGTGATCGATTCCACAGTTTCTGATGGTTTTTTGTCGAAAAATATTCCGTAGGCTGCCAGCACCTAGGCAGTAAATCTAAACTTTGTCTTTCTTGATAGTTTGACGATAATAACTCAAGAATTTCATTCAATCTTTCTTTACTTATTCGAGAGAATTTTTTCGCAGTTTCAACATAATACAAATTACTGTTTTTTATGACCGTAACATCATGCCCATGACCAATAAAGGCTAAGTTCCTCGTGGCAGAGCGACAAACTGGCTCTGTTGGATTTTCGGGGTAAAGCTGTGTAACGACACCGTATTCATAACGTACATTACCGTCAATATCACTTGGAATAAACGTAATACCGTAACCTTGCGGGAAAGCGCCTGTAATCTTATAAAGCAGATCAACAACATCTTTTCGACAAATGCCCCGTTCCGCATTTTGATATAGTGCTTGATATACCTTAGGTAACAACTTGTAGTTATAGCTTTCTTTGGTTGAAAGTACGATGGAAGCGTATATTTGCGGCACTTTTAGTAAATTGCCTAAGCCCTGTTTTGGTTGTACGCTACTCTTTAATAAGTGTTTAATAAAAAGTAATTTATTTGCTTCAACCTGATTAAAGTTATCTCTTTCAGCCTTTGAGTTGCCTAAATACATGGGAGCGCCAATACCATCAATTAAATACTTCACAGTTTCACGATAATTGATTTGCAATAATGCCTTACGCTCCTCTACTTTTAGAGTGCGAAAATGATCATTTTCGCCATTTCCACCCAAAATGATATTTTGCGCGTCAGGGTGGTAAGTGCCAATATCTTGTAGAATTGCCGCCATCAATAATGGTATTTTAACACGTTCAACAAAACGTTGATAAACTTCATTATTTTCTGTGGCAAGGTTTTCGTATTTGACTGAATCTGTTTGCTGTAATATCTGATCGATATAACTATTAGGTAATAATTTTTTTAAGCATAATTGGTCAAGTAATCGTAACGTCAAAATACCTTTGTATAAAGGCTTATTCACTTCATTTGTTAACGCAACTTTTTGACCTTCAGTAGGTGAAATTAGCTGTATGGTGCCGAGGAGTTTGGCAGATTTACGGTTGGTCTCATCAAAGCTTTCGGCTTCAGATAACTCTAAAATCTCTAAGCATATTGCATGTAAATGTTGAAATCTTTCATGGCGCTCAAAAGCAAGTTCTCGATAATACTCTTTTTGATCACGTTCAAGTTTAGCTATTCTAACTGCTGATTTATCATCAGATTTAGCTTTCTGTGTTGCAATATTACGCGCTAAGTCGTCCAATTTTAGCTGGGTAAAGTCACGCAATTCATAATAAGCAATTGCTCGCTCTAATACTGAGTCTTTTAACGGGCTACTGCCATAAATTTTGTTAAGCAATGCTTTAACTTGCCCAGTAAAATTGGTATCACCTTTTGAATATGTCGACATGTGTTCCGTTATTTATACCTATCAATAGTTACCATCTCACTGCCAAAAAAACTTAGTTCTGGCGAATAATCTTGTGACGAAAGCAGTTTGTGGTGTCCTTAAATTCTATAGCATCACTATAATCATTATAACGATAAGCGCCAACCTATAATTTGTAATTGAAATAGAAAATTAGTGACACTTGCTTCAGACTATTCATTAGAACATACTCATAAAATACCTTGTTTGATATACAATTATAAAATCGATATTTTTACTAAGGATGATTATGAGCTCACAAAATTTTAAAGAGACATTTAAAAGTGTAGGGGCAGCCTTTTTTGGTGTGCAAAGTGATAAAAATCGTGAAAGAGATTTTACTCAAGGCAAGTTTAGTTATTTTATCGTAGCTGGTTTAATTGCAGTGATACTTTTTATCGCTGCATTAATAACGATTGTTTCTTTGGTAATGCCAAGCTAACCATATTAAAAATAACTTAATATAGAACCAGTAGTTCAGACACTTTATTGCGCTTATTAGCCTTTTGGCTAATCGTTCTAGACACTTCTATTGAACGCTGCTTTTTCGCATGCTCATATATTTTACGTGTCCAAATTGTATCGTGATTACTGATCAGTACCGATATATTGCGCTTATTTGTCACTTCTTCAGCAGCATTTGCTAAATCAGCTTGCTCATCTAAACCAAAACCATTTCCCGAATAACTGGTAAAACTAGCGGTTTTACTTAATGGTACATAGGGCGGATCGCAATAAATAACATCGCCAGATTTAGCATGGGCAAATGTTTGACGATAGCCATCACAAATAAATACGGCTTTGCTCGCTTTCTCGGCGAAGAAGTTTAATTCAGCTTCAGGGAAATATGGGCGTTTATACTTACCAAATGGCACATTGTATCCGCCTGATTTATTATACCGGCATAAGCCATTATAGCCATGGCGATTCATATAGAGAAAAACAAGAGATCGAAAATACGGATCGGTACTGGCATTGAATTCTTTACGAAATTGGTAATAACGTTCAGATTGATTATTTTCAGGTGAAAACAATCGGCGTGCGTCTGCAATAAATTTATCAGGAGTACGCTGAAGAATACGATACAAATTAATTAAATCTTGATTGATATCGCTGAGTAGGTACTCATCGTAATCACTATTTAAAAATACTGAGCCGGCACCAACAAAAGGTTCAACAAGACGATTGCCTTTAGGTAACATGGTATTAATTACATCGCTTAGAGCGTATTTACCGCCTGCCCACTTTAAAAAAGCTCGATGTTTTTTCTTCATGATACTCACAAACCTAAAAATTCAACATCAGACACTTAGCATCTGAAAAGTAAGCGTGGATTGTATCCTGATTTAATCTTTATTGGGAGTCTTGAAATGCATTGATTTCGCGTTTTACTAGCTTGAGAGACTTAATCCAAGGTTGACGAGCAATAATTGACTCAGGCAGGGTTAATAATGCTTGTTTAGCCGAAAGTTTGTCAGCGTAAATAGAGCTTGTGATGACAAAATTAGTATTGTTATTCAGTAAGCGCTGATAGACGTGAGAGTTAATTTTGGCCAAACTCATCATATAGTCATTAGCTAACTCAATATCATCAAAAGCAGCAATTTGAATAACAAAACCAGACTTTTGCGATAAGTAGTAATTAGCTGCTAACTTTATTGAAGTTTCTTTAAGTAATGCAGCATCTGTTGCACTAGTTGAACTTACAGTGGTTTGTTGTTCTTGAACTATATCTACTGTTATTTCAGAGTCATTGTTAGTAGAGCTTTTGTTCCGTGCTGGCAACGATGTCATGGCAAGCATAATATCATTGGGCGTTGCGGGCGCGGGATCAGCTGTTAATTGCACTGCGTTCTTTTGCGTTTTATCTACTAATAATGAACTATAGATATCACTAGGGTTAGCGACTGCAATGTTAATATCAACTTCCTTATTCAATACGGTATATTGAGGCTCAGTAAGTGCAGCATTTAAAGTAGTTTCATCATTTTTTTGTACTTTTGGTAACGGAGTAAAGTTAAAACTATCTTGCTGTAATAACATAATAACAACCGCGGCTAAGCCAAATAATAATACAAATGCTGAAATTAACCATTTGTTCAATTTAATGCTATACCACTTAACTTTTGGTCGTTGGAAAATAGTTGAACTAGCGGAAATTAGTTGACCAGACTGTGCTGAGAGCATGGTCAGTTTATTATGAAATAAGTTTTTGTTCGCTTGTACTTTAATGCCTGTTTGTAGGGAACCAAACATGATCACATTTATCACCAAATTGGCTTTTTTGGCAATCGCTGTAAGTTGCGAAACTTCATGTAGAATTTGTAATGATAAATGCTGGCTATTGTCTAAAACAATACTGATCGCTTGTTGAGGCTTTTTAGCTAAATTAATGATGCTAACGGCTAATGAAACCTCAGGATCGAATAATTCCCCTGCTGATAATTGCTCAATAATACGACAGCGAATTTGTATGTCGCTAAATTGATTAGATAAAGAAATATATGCGGCATTGTGTTGTTCGGGAATTGTCGCGATGAACTGGTTGGTAATTTGAGCACTTTGCTCTGCACTTTCATCAATCACCAATATCGCTTGTTTAGAAAAGCGAAGGATATAATCGATACGCGCATTAGCACTAATTTTAGTTACACTGGTGTTATCATCGGATAAGCCAATACTATTCATTAACGCAGACATACTTCACCTATTCTGATTTAAATTACAGAATTTGTTGAAGTAATTCCTCAGTGACATCATCGTTAATTTCAGATTGACCAATAGCTGTCGGAAGAATAAAGCGTAGCTTACCAGCTAAATTCTTTTTATCACGACGCATATGACAAATAAACTCTTCAAAACCCATATTTTCTGGCGCGACTAACGGTAAGTCAAACGCAGAAATCAGCGCTTCAATACGACGAAGATCTGACACTTCAAGCAAATTCATTGCGACTGCCAGTTTAGCAGCAAGTACCATGCCAGTAGAAACGGCTTCGCCATGCAACCATTTACCATAGCCTTGGTCTGCTTCAATGGCATGACCAAAGGTGTGTCCCAAGTTTAATAACGCACGCACGCCTGCTTCAGTTTCATCAGCAGCAACTATATCGGCTTTGCACTGACAGCAGCGTTCTATCATATACGTTAGGGTTTCGTTATTGCCGTCCTTAATGCCATCAACATTTTGTTCTAGCCAAGTAAAAAATTGACCGTCACCTAAAATACCGTATTTAATGACTTCCGCAATACCAGCGTTAAGCTCTCGAACTGGTAAGGTTGATAAAGTAGATATATCAATAATTACCGCTTTAGGTTGGTAGAACGCACCAATCATGTTCTTACCTAAAGGGTGATTAACCGCAGTTTTACCACCGACCGAGGAGTCTACTTGTGATAAAACCGTCGTAGGCACTTGAATAAAATCAATACCGCGTTGATAGCATGCAGCAGAAAAGCCCGTTATGTCGCCGACAACGCCCCCACCAAGTGCAAGCAAGGTTGTATCTCTGCCGTGATTACCGGCTAACAAATGAGACATTATTCTCTCAAAATTAGCTAAGCTTTTTTCCGCTTCACCATCAGGAAGAATAATCTCATCAACTTCAAAGTTTATAAGGCTACTTTTTATTACATCTGCATATAATGGGGATACTATATCATTTGAGATGATACAAACACGTTTACTGCGGATGTGAGAAGACAGCAGATCACTATTTGATAATAGTCCGCTGTCTATGTAGATTGGATAACTACGTATTCCAAGCTCAACCTGAAGTGTGGTCATGATGTTGCCGTTTAAAAGTCCAAGCGTTCGACTATTTTACTAGCGACAACTTTAGCGCTCTGGTCATCCGTTTGCACGATAACATCGGCAATTTCTTCATATAACGGATTACGTTCAACTGCTAAGTTTTCAAGTACTGTTCTTGGTTCTTCTTCAGTTTGTAGAAGAGGACGACGTCTATCTCTTTGGGTACGAGCAACTTGCTTATCGATTGTAGTTTCAAGATAAACAACAATTCCACGCGCTGATAAGCGATTGCGAACTTGGCTGCTGATCACAGATCCACCACCTGTAGCTAAAACAATTCCTTGTCTTTCACTCAAGTCTTCAATTACTGACTCTTCTCTTTTACGAAAGCCTTCTTCGCCTTCAAGATCAAAAACCCACGCGATATCTGCACCAGTACGACGTTCGATTTCATGATCTGAATCGAAAAACTCTAGATGTAGCTTATCCGCCAATTCTCTACCAATGGTGCTTTTGCCTGCGCCCATAGGGCCCACAAGGAAAATGTTACGTTTTTCTGCCATTAGATTAATTAATACTCGTTTTATTTATTACGTGAACAGGTAAGAGGGAACCCCCCTCGAAAATTTTAAGGGCGCAATTATCGCAATTGTTGGGTACAAATTGCAAGCATGTAAGATGAAAACACTCATCTTACATGCAAATTAACTTAAAATCGCTCGGTAACTATCCGTGGAGTCACGAAAATTAGTAGCTCTTTTTTCTCATTAAAGTTATTACTATTTCTAAACATCCAACCAAAATAAGGAATATCACCTAAAACGGGAACCTTAGTGACTGAATTAATAATTTGTTGCTGGTAAATGCCACCAAGTACAATCGTTTCTCCATTATTAACTAAGACCTGTGTGCCAATTCTTTGGGTATCAATTGCCGGTGCGCTACCATTTGTAACAGTAGATACAGTATCTTGTGTTACCACCAAATCTAAAATAATACGATCATCTGGAGTAATATGCGGTGTCACCGTTAAACTTAATACCGCTTTCTTAAACTGCACCGATGTAGCACCACTAGAAGCTGCTTCTTGATATGGAATTTCGACACCTTGCTCTATATAAGCTTCTTTCTGGTTTGCCGTCGTAATACGTGGACTAGCAATTATTTCACCTTTATTTTCTTTTTCCATCGCACTTAACTCGAGGTCTAGAATAGTACCATCCGCCAATCGTGCGACTTGAAAAGCAATACTGCCTGCTGGTGTAGCTGCTGGCAAGTTGACATTTAATCGGTCACTTAACGATGGTACAGTGCCATTACCTGCAGTATTAGCTCCTTCTAAAGAGCCTGACGTTGAAGATTCCCCATCAGTATCAGTAACTCCCCAACGAATACCTAACTCTTCATTAATGTTATCTTTCACTGTCACCATACGCGCTTCAATGATCACTTGACGCACTGGGATATCAAGCACAGAAACCATACGTTTAATGTCCTCAATACTATTAGCAGTATCACGAATTAATAATGTATTGGTTCGTTCATCAACACTGACACTGCCGCGATCGGTCAATATACTATTATCTTCACTTTTAATTAAAGCAGCAAACTCTGCCGCTACAGCGTAATTGACTTGAACATATTCTGAGTATAATGGCGCAAGCTCTTCAACTTGTTGTAGTGCCTGTAAATCGCGAGCTTCACGGGCGGCTAATTCATCACTTGGTGCGACCATTAAGATATTGCCTTCCATGCGTTTATCTAAGCCTTTGACTCTTAAAATAATATCTAATGCTTGATCCCAAGGAACACCGTCAAGCCTTAAAGTAATATTACCTGCAACAGTATCACTGGTAACTAAATTAAAACCATTATAATCAGCAATGATTTGTAACACTGTACGGACAGAAATATCTTGAAAGTTTAATGAGATAGCGCGACCGGTAAAGTCTTCTTCTTTATCCAAATAGCCAACTTCTTTTTCTTTAGTAAATACCGTTAATGAAAATACATCATTTAATTGCTGATGTTTAAACTCAAATGGACCATTAATATCAACCACTAAACGTGCATTACGCCCTTCTTTAAACGTTTCAACACCAGTTACGAGTGTACCGAAATCGGTTACATCTAATTTATAAATATAATCTTCTGGAATTTCTGTATTGTGGAATTCAATGTAAAGTTTTCCAAGTTTATCACTAACATCAACAGCAACCTTACTATCAATTAATTTAACAACAAGTTGTGCTTCATTTTGCTGACCACGTTTAAAATCAATATTTTCAACTTGGTTGATAAAACCACGCCCTAAAGGGATCAGTTGAGTAACAGCATTATTCACTTGACCAGTATTCAATGTTAAAGTGAATTTATTGTTGTTTTGATTAACATCAAATATAGATAACTGAGTTAAGTTAACTGTCGCAACTACTTTGCCGGCCAATTTTTGTACGGTAATATTTTTGACACTGGCATGTTCAACTAAGGTTGTTTTAATTTCAGCGTTATATTGTTCGGCATCAAAGGTAATTTTTACCTGAGCAGGCTCTACTGAAGTAGATACCTGTGGTTGAATAACAATATCTTCGGATAATTCAAAAACCAGCTCTATTTCACTATTTTGAATAGTGTTATAAGAAATTCCAGTTAACTCACTCGCCCACGTAAAAGTAGATAATAAGCTTAAAAAGATAGTTGTGATTAACTTCATTTTTTTACAATGTGTCATAATATTTTTAATTTTCACTTGATTAAATAGCAACATTACTTCCCTTGCCCCTCTGCACTTGTCTCGGTCATGGCAACGACAGTTTCACGTTCCACCCAGCACCCAGCACCATCTGGGATTAATTCTAATACTTTCACATTATCCTGACTTACCGCAGTAATTTGCCCATGATATAAACCTACATAGCTGCCAACAGCAATTCGATGTAAAGTTTTATCTGATGCTTCAACTAACGCCCAGGTAACCCCTAATTCCCCCAATGTGCCACGCATCACCAAATCGCTTAATGAAAATTTTTCTAATGGTTGCTTTCGTCGGCGAGGGTCAGGACTTAAACACCCCGACATTTGCTGAATTTTCTCTTGTATAGCTTCAGGCTTTGGTGCATCAAAAGGACTTCTCAATGCTTGAGTCGAGTACTCGAAGTGATCAAAGACTGTAACCGTCGGCATAGGGTCAATTGAATTACTAACATTTGCTTGAACATTAGCAATATGTACTTTCAAGTCACTAGTATCATTAAAACAACCTGTTAAAAACAACGCAGTGAGTAAAGCTAATTTTTTCATTATTCTGTAGCCTCTCGATAGCGATAAGTTTTAGCTTGCAATTTCAACTTCAATTCGCCTGAACTTGCAGATTTTAAATTAATGTCGAAGTTATGCAGTGTCACGATTCTCGGCAGGCCAGCAATCTGGCTAACAAATTTACCAAAATCGTGATATGTCCCTACCACTTCAATATCAATAGGTAATTCAATATAAATTTCTTGTTCAATCTCTGGTTGCCAGTTAAGTTTGACAAAATCAAGCCCTGTAGTTGTACCAACAAAAGTTATATCGTCAAGTAAACCTGGAGTTTCATGACTTTCCGGCAAACTTTTTAATTGATTAGCGAACATTGATTCAGCTTCAACCATTTGCTGCTCAAAGAGTTCTAAATTAGCCGCAACATGATATTTGGCTTCATATTGTTGTTTAAGTGTTAACTCTTCTGCGGTAACCCTCTTTAAACTATCAAGTTGATTACTAATCATTAATGCGTAACCAAGCCCTAAGACCAAAACGACGGTAAATATTGATAATAAAATTTTTGCTGCTTTTGGCCATTGAGCAATATTATCGAGCTCTAAGCCACTAAATTGCTCCATAAATTCTGTTGAATCAAAACTCATTATGACGCTCCTTGTGCTGCAGAGCTATTAGTCAAACCTTTAATACGAATGCGCATTTTGAAATCACTTAACAACTTACTTCTAGCATCATTAGAAGTAATTGATTCAAGTACAGCATCGTCAAATAAGGCTGAACGCTCGATTTCTCGAATCATATTGGCTAAATGATTATTCGATTCACTTTTACCGGTAATTTTTAAACTATTATCTTGTTTTTCTAGACGAATTAAATAAATACCTGTAGGGACAATTTTTGCTATTTCATCCAAGACCTTAGTACCAACATTACGGCTACGTTGTAATTGCTCTACAACGCTAATACGCTTTTCAAGCTCTTTTTTCTTTTCATTCAGTGACTTTATTTTTGCTATGCGCAAATCCAATACTTGAATTTCATTCTTCAAAAACTGGTTACGGTCATTCTGGCCATCAACACGCATTTGATAAAATTGATTCACGATAAATACCACTGCAAAAGCGCTTAATGCGACAGCAGTTAACGCGGTGAAAAACGCTCGCTGTTTAGCTTTTTCAGCTTCTTCTCGCCATGGTAATAAATTTATATATGCCAAGGGACAAAACTCCTTAATGCTAAGCCTGAGGCCACCATAAAGCGTGGTGCTGTATGAATCAGCTCTTCTTTATTAATGTTATCTGAGATTTCCATACCAGCAAATGGGTTTGCAATGACAGTATGAATTCCAAGCTCTTCGGTAAGCAATTGCTCAACCCCTTCGACTAAGGCACTACCACCAGAGATGACAAGGTAGTCAATTTTCTCTTTACCGCTAGCGGTTAAAAACATTTGAATAGCACGACGAATTTGTTGTACCAAAATAGTATGAAAGGGAGCTAATACCTCAAAGGTATAATTGGGTGCCAAATCATTTGTAAGCTTTGCCATTTCAGCTTCTTCAAATGACTTATTATAATAAGAAACAATTGAACGGGTGTATTGTTCACCACCAAATAATTGGTCACGGCTATAAATATGATTTCCTGACTCACTGACAGATAATAAAGTCATGGTGGCGCCTAAATCAACCGTTGCAATAATTTTATCTGCGGCATCACTAGGTAGCTGCGCTAAGGTTAAATCATATCCTCTACTAATGGCATAAGACTCAACATCTATAACTTTAGCTTCAAATCCACCAGCTTCTAAGGCAGCAACTCGAGCTTCAACTGATTCAGTACGCGCAGCACTGAGTAAAACATTAATTTTACTCGGATCAGATTCATTAATATCGAGTGATTCAAAATCTAAGCTGACTTCATCAAGAGGGTAAGGAATCAAGCTATCAGCTTCAATTTCAATTTGACTGGCTAATTCCTGCTCACTTAATGCCACGTCCATATAGATGATTTTAGTGATAACTGTTTGACCTGATACCGCAGCAGCGGCTTGGTTAACCGACGAAGATATTTTCTTTCGTATTTTCGCAACAACTTTACCAACAGCATCAATATCTTGAATTTCTCTGTCAACAATCGCCCCTCGAGGCATTGGTTCAATAGCGATAGCCTCGAGAATATATCCGTTATCATTTTGATTCAATAAAACAGCTTTAACAGAGTGTGATCCGATGTCGATCCCAACCATTAAAGAGGCTTTCTTTTTCCATAAACTACTTAACATAGAATCCTACTAGATCATTTTATTATAATAATTTTGAGTATAAAATTCGTATAAATACATTTATTACATGCTTTTACAAGATATACTAGTACTATTACACCAATTTTATAACTTTTATTGAGCATTTTTTTGTGTTTTCTATAAAAAAACTATTAAAAGCAGCATCTGTATTGATATTTATCGGAATTTTGGCTTTAGCTGGAATTTATTTGTCAATGCGTTCAAATTTACCCAGTGTCGATTCACTACGTGATTTGCAGTGGCAAACCCCGATGCAGATATTTAGTGCAGACGGTAAACTCATTTCACAGTTTGGTGAAAAAAAACGTATACCACTTACGTTAGAAGAAATGCCACAGCAATTAATCAACGCAGTGCTTGCGACAGAAGATGATCGCTTCTATTTGCATTTTGGCGTAGACCCGATTGGCATGGCGCGCGCAGTTATCGGACAACTCACCGGACAAAATAAAGGTGGTGCCAGTACGATTACCATGCAGGTTGCACGAAACTTTTTCCTTACGCGTGAACAGACCTACGTGCGCAAAATACGTGAAATTTTTATCTCCTTTCATATTGAAAGCCTTTTGAGCAAAGATGAGATCCTTGCGCTTTATATGAACAAGATTTCACTCGGTCATCGTTCTTTCGGTTTCGGCGCAGCGGCACAAGTATATTATGGAAAAGATGTTAAGGAACTGACATTAGCGCAAATTGCTGTGCTGGCAGGTCTGCCCAAAGCTCCTTCCACGATGAATCCAATCAGTCGTCCTATACGCGCTAAAAATCGCCGTGCTGTGGTACTTCAGCGTATGTATGTCGCAGGTTATATAAATTCGGAGCAATTATCAGTTGCCAATGCAGCGCCAATGACAGCAAAGAAGCATGGCGCTGAAATTGAGTTAAACGCTCCTTATATTGCTGAAATGGCACATAAAGAAATGATTGAGCGTTTTGGTAAAGACGCTGCCTATACAGGTGGTTATAAAGTTTTCACCACAGTGCCATCGACATTACAACACGCAGCAAAACAAGCAGTTATCAATAATATTTTTGCCTATGACCAACGTCATGGTTACCGTGGTCCAATTACCTCTTTACGCCCAGAAGTAGCACAGCAAAATAACACTAAAAATCCCATAGCTAGTATCAACGTTGAGCCGATTACTGAAGATGAAATACAGCAAGCACTTCGTACTGTAAAAAGTTATCAATCATTGGTACCTGGTGTTGTAACTAGCATAAGCGAACAATCTGCGACTATTACAGTTAAAGAACAAACATTAGTTGAAATAAATTGGCAAGGCTTATCTTGGGCTAGACCTTATTTAAACGACGATAAGCAAGGCATTGCTCCTAAGACTACTCAGGATATTTTAACTATTGGTGATGTGATTATGATTGCACCATCAGAAAACGGTTATCGTTTAAGCCAGCTGCCAGATGTTAGCTCCGCATTAATATCATTAAACACTGATAACGGCGCAATTAAAGCAGCAGTTGGTGGCTTTAGTTTCGCCCAAAGTCAATTCAACCGAGTCACCCAAGCAAAACGTCAAGTCGGTTCAAATATCAAACCTTTCATTTATTCTGCGGCATTAGATAATGGCTACACCCTAGCATCAATTATCAATGACACTCCAATAAATCAATGGGATAGGAGTTCAGGCGTAGTTTGGCGTCCGAAAAATTCACCACCGGTATATAGCGGTGAAATTCGCCTGCGACTTGCATTGGCACAATCAAAGAACGTTATTGCGGTGCGTTTATTGAGAGACGTTGGCTTAGATAAAGTTATCCCTTATTTGGCATCTTTTGGGTTTGATCCTGATGATCTACCTCGCAATGAATCTTTAGCTTTAGGCTCTGCTTCCTTGACACCACTTGAAGTAGCAACGGGTTTTGCAACCTTTGCCAATGGCGGTTTTTTGATCGAGCCGTACTTAATTGAGCGTATTGAAGACTCTTTCGGCAAGGTAATATTTCAAGCTAACCCTGCAATTGCCTGTGATGATTGCGATTTAGCCATTCATGACACCGCTGTAGAAACGTCAGAAAATGATGCAATCAACCAACTTGCTACACATACGCAGTTAAGCTCTGCTATCGACAATGATGAACCAGTTATTATCAATAAAGCAGAACGTGTCATTAGTGCACAAAATGCCTTTTTAGTTACCGAGGCACTCAACTCTGCAATTTGGGGCGCAGATTGGAACATCAAGCCTTTTTGGCAAGGAACTGGCTTTCGTGCACGTGTGCTAAAACGCAGAGATATTGCAGGTAAAACAGGCACAACAAACCAAGCAAAAGATGCCTGGTTCTCTGGTTTTAGCCGTCGACTAGTAACAACCTCTTGGATAGGCTTCGATAACCCAAGCCGAAACTTAGGGCAATCAACCTACAACAGTAATTTAGGTAAAGAGCAAATTACTGGCAAAGAGTTCGGTGCAAAATCAGCACAACCTGCTTGGATAAACTATATGAAGACTGCTTTAACAGAATTGCCTGTAGAGCCTTTCGAGCCACCACAAGCATTAATGTCTGTTCGTATCGATAAAGCTTCCGGAAAGTTATCGACTAAAACCGATAGATCCAGTGAATTTGAGTATTTCGAATTAGGTACAGCACCAACAGAATATATTAGCCAAGATCATAGTAGCGAAATTTTAGATGGTAATAATGAAGAAGACTCAGAAGAAGATATCTTTGATTAGTTATTAAAAGTTTCGTTAGGTAACAAGGCGAATGATAGATTTACTATTATTCGCCATTTTTTTTGATAACACTTCACTTTTTTACGGTCTTTACAATTCAATTACACCTTTAAAAACCTGACCATACAGTCAACAACAGAAACCAGCTAATCGATTGTTTTATAAGGATTTACTGAAAATACAATCAATCTTAAAAAGCATAAAAATCAGCTACAGCTTTAGATCTTAATTCCCTTTCATTTCAATTTCATGAAAGTGTGACTGAAAACTTTCACAACGAAAGAAAAAAAACTTTCGTTTTGCCCTTCGATCGCCTAAAATTGCGCTCCACAATCGGAATACCGAAACTAATGATTACAAATCGTCATACTTTTAGGAGCGAATTCGCTATGGCAGCTTTAGAAAACTCAATTGATTTATCTTCGTACGGCATCACAGACGTTGCTGAGGTTGTTTACAATCCGTCTTATGAGTTGCTTTTCGCTGAGGAAACAAAATCTGACCTTACAGGTTATGATAAAGGTGTAGTTACTGAACTAGGCGCTGTTTCAGTTGATACCGGTATATTTACTGGCCGTTCACCTAAAGATAAGTACATTGTTCGTGACGATACAACACGTGATACTGTGTGGTGGTCTGATCAAGGTAAAAATGACAACAAACCTATGACTCAAGAAACTTGGGATAGCTTAAAAGGTTTAGTAACTGAGCAATTATCAGGTCAACGTCTATTTGTTGTTGATACCTATTGTGGTGCTGATGATGCTACACGCTTAAAAGTACGTTTTATTACGGAAGTTGCATGGCAAGCTCATTTTGTTAAGAACATGTTCATTCGCCCTACTGATGCAGAATTAGAAAATTACGAACCTGACTTTATCGTTATGAACGGTGCGAAAACTACCAATCCAAATTGGCAGGAGCAAGGGTTAAATTCTGAAAATTTCGTCGCATTTAACTTAACTGAAAAAATACAACTTATTGGCGGTACATGGTACGGCGGCGAAATGAAAAAAGGTATGTTCTCGATGATGAACTACCTATTACCTTTAAAAGGTATTGCGTCTATGCACTGTAGTGCAAATGTTGGCGCTGATGGCGACACGGCAGTATTCTTCGGCTTATCAGGCACTGGTAAAACAACGTTATCTACTGACCCTAAACGCCAATTAATTGGTGATGATGAACATGGTTGGGATGAAAACGGCGTATTTAACTTTGAAGGTGGCTGTTACGCAAAAACCATCAATCTTAGTAAAGAAAATGAACCTGATATCTACAATGCTATCCGTCGTGACGCATTATTAGAAAACGTAACTGTTGATAGTAATGGTAAAATAGATTTTGATGATAATTCAAAAACTGAAAACACACGTGTTTCTTACCCTATTCACCATATTGACAACATTGTTAAGCCGGTATCTCGTGCTGGCCACGCAAAAAAGGTTATCTTCTTAACTGCTGATGCTTTCGGTGTATTACCACCTGTTGCTAAATTGACTCCAGCACAAACAGAATATTACTTTTTATCAGGCTTTACGGCTAAATTAGCGGGTACTGAGCGTGGTATTACTGAACCAACACCAGCATTCTCAAGCTGTTTTGGTGCCGCATTTTTAAGCTTACACCCGACACAATATGCAGAAGTATTGCGCAACCGTATGCAAGCAGCAGGCGCTGAAGCTTATTTGGTGAATACTGGTTGGAATGGCACAGGCAAACGTATTTCAATTAAAGATACTCGCGCGATCATTGATGCAATTTTAGATGGCTCTATCGATAACGCTGAAACGCAAGTATTACCGTTATTTAACCTAGATATTCCAACAAGTATCGATGGCGTTGATGACAGCATATTAGATCCACGTGATACCTATGCAGAAAAAGCTGAATGGCAAACCAAAGCTGTTGACCTAGCAAATCGCTTCGTTAATAACTTCGATAAATTTACTGATACTGAAAATGGTAAATCATTAGTTGCTGCTGGACCTAAGCTTTAACTAAGTTAGGTGCATAAATGTTACTTAGTTTAGAGTAATAACATACCATGCATTGAACATATAAAAAGCCATCGTAAATACGATGGCTTTTTATGAGTAAAATTTAATGAATTTGAAACTGACTATTCGCTTTTCTAGACTTATGACTATCAATCATGAGTAATCGGTAAGCATACTTTCGCGCTTAAACCACCTGTTTGCCTATTTGAAAGCTTAACGCGGCCACCATGGGTATCTACAATACGCTTTATAATAGCTAAACCTAAACCACTACCTTCGGTACCCCTGGCTTTATCACCTTGAGTAAATGGCTGGAAAAGTCGCTCAATATCAGCATCAGGTATACCTGGACCTTCATCGCAAACTGCAATACAAACTTCTTTTTTACGTTTATTGTACGAAGTAGTCACTGTAATTTTTCCATCACTATAACGTAGTGAGTTTTGAATAAGATTTGCTAGTGCTCGTTTCATCGCAACATAACGCAGAGGCAATTTAGGTAAAGACTCCGCTTCAAACTCTATTACTCTGTCCAATATACTTTCAGACTGAACCACTTCATCAATCAAAACGTTAATATCGGCAAGTTCAGCCTTATCCTTACTGTCGTGTCGAATATAGTCAATAAATTGATCAATGATAGTATTCATATCATCGATATCGCCTTCAATACCGTCTTTTAAAAATTCATCTTGCTGAGAAATCATTTCCGTCGCCAATCGAATACGTGTCAATGGTGTACGCAAATCATGTGAAATTCCCGCCATTAGCAAATTTCTATCGTCTTCAAGTTGTTTAATGCCTTTCGACATATGATTAAAAGCGCGCGTAACAGCAACAATTTCGGTTGTACCACGTTCGCTTAATGGCTCAGGAAAGTCTCCACGACCAACATCATGTGCAGCGCTTTGCAAAGCACCTAACGGACGATTAAGCTGACGAACAAATAGCCAACCGCCCATGACACTTAAGATACCTAGAATCATTAAAACTAAAATAAGTGGTGAAAAATTTTCTTCTTCTAAGCCATTAATTGGTATTTTTACCCAGTAATCTGGCGCTTGTGGTGGGCGGATCCAAAAAAGGTATTCATCACCTTGTGATATACGTACCTCTGCAGGCCCGCCAAGTAAGTTAGACATTTCAGTTGAACGAAAAGCGTAATATACGGCGTCTTGCAAGCCAAGTTTCATTGCAGCCGCTTCACGGTAAACCCCAATTCCGGTTTCTCGTGTAAAAGCATCTCCCATTGCAGGGCTTAGCTCTTCTTCAGCAATATCAATAAAGACAACACGGACTTGCTTCGCTAATAATTGGTTCACTTGCTGCGCATTAGGTTGAATGATATATATCGACATCGATATAAAAGACACAACCTGATTAATTAACAGCAAGACACCGATTAATAACACCGTTTGGCCGAAGGCACTGCGCGGCAATATTTTCATAAACGTCTACTAGATAGGATTATTTTTAAGCTAAAGATCAGGCTACTGACTTCCCTTCAGGAACAAAAACATAGCCTAAGCCCCAAACTGTTTGAATGTAGCGAGGCTTAGCAGGGTCTTCTTCTAACATTCTACGCAACCGAGACACTTGTACATCAATACTACGCTCTAATGCAGAATAGTCTCGACCACGAGCCAAGTTCATTAACTTATCACGAGACAAAGGCTCTCTTGGGTGTGTTATTAAGGCTTTTAATACCGCGAATTCACCACTCGTTAGTGGCATATTGACATCACCTTTTAGCATTTCACGTGTGGCAAGATTGAGTTGGTAGTCACCAAACGAAATTACATTTTCTTCTTGAGACGGCGCACCTGGCGCTTCTTGAACACGACGGCGTAAAACGGCTTTTATTCTTGCCAGCAATTCGCGTGGATTAAATGGTTTTGGCATATAGTCATCAGCGCCAAGCTCCAACCCGATAATGCGATCTACTTCATCACCTTTTGCCGTTAACATTACAATTGGAATGTCATTTGAATTTTGTCTTAAACGGCGACAAATAGATAAACCATCTTCTCCTGGTAACATGAGATCAAGCACCAACAAATGGAAGTTTTCACGCTCAAGTAATCTATCCATTTGCTCAGAATTTGCTGCACTTCGAACCACAAACCCTTGTTCGACCAAATACCGTTCCAGTAAAGCTCGCAAACGCATATCATCGTCTACTACCAAAACCTTCGGTGTTTCATGTCCCATAATACCTGTTCCATTTTGTTATTTTTAAACTTGGCTTAACTATAAGCCATATTGTTACAAATATAAAAAGCTGTTCTGTGTCAGTTTCCTAGCATTTGTTACAAATTATGTTACTGGCTTGCCATGTGAAGATATAGAGCTAAATAAAATTTTAATCATCTTAACGCTGAATCCAGACTATATTGCTACATTTTGAAACAAAAGCCACAAATACGTTCAAGAAGCATGCTAGAGAAAATGTAATCAATATAACTTAGCTTGGCATAATTACTTACATTGGCTATTTATTGTGGGAGAATGACGAAATGAGAGTTTGGATTTATTTTCACAAAGCGCCTATTCGTGTTTTGCTAATTAGCAAAAGGCGTAATATCGTCCGAATTAAGCGCAGCATGCTAAAAGTTAAAATTGCCTTGGCGCAAGAAAAAGTCGAAACCAGAGAAATGCTGAGCATATATAAGCGCTATACCAAGCGCCAAGCTAGTGCAGAAGAAATGCAAATAGCCAACCAGCAATTTATCGACATATTAAAAGGCCTAGGCCTTGGTGTTTTTGCCGTATTGCCCTTTTCCCCTATTACCATACCCATTATGATAAAGGTTGGCCGTATGGTGGGTGTAGAAATACTACCAAGTTCGTTTATCGATCAAAAGAACAACGAAAAGTAGTTAACATTACTTCAAATAACTAATTGACTGCTCAGTAACACATTGCGTGAAACTTTTTTGTCGTTCAGTTCGAGAAAGTGAGGCTATAGCCTTAGTCACTAAAGCCATTTTTTGTTGTTTTTCTTCCGCAGATAAATTAGACAATTGCTCGTGAAAGCAACCTGTTAAGCCGTAGTTTAAGGCAACATCTGATTTAGGTGATGCTCCAGCTAGACATTCAATCAGATTTTCCGCCAAAACATTTCTATCAACTTTAGTGATCAAAGCCTTAATAGTTAAATTGTTATCCGCCTGTTTCTGCTGTTGGCAGCTGAAGTACATGTCGGCAACGGCGACAATTGGAATAAGCTTTTCATGTTGGGCAGCAAAGCGATCTTTTAACCATTGGTCCATGTTCAACTCTTGAGAGTCTTCAGCATTGGCTGGCACACTGATGCTAAAAGCTAAACAGGCGCATATTAGCATTACACTAGCGCTAATATTTTTTGTTAATAAGGCGCTTATTTCCATGATTTTTTCCTTAGATTATCTGCAAGCTATATAATATAAAAAGTAGCTCTGTGTGTCTGCAAGCAAATGAACAAAAACAGTAACCTACAACTCTATTAATGTTAGAGTTAAGCTTTCCGGTGCTCGATAGCATAGTTAACTATGCATAGTTAAATAGCACCATAAAACAATTGCTGGTGAAGATGAGAGTAAGTTTTGAGAATTAAAATTACATTTATTTTAATAATATCTTTAATTATTAATAAATTAGCATTTGCTGAACAGCCCGCTAATACAAATACGGTAGCGATATTAACGCAGCAATTACAAGCGCAAAAAGGCAATGTCGTTTACGTTGATTTTTGGTCTTCCTGGTGTGTTCCTTGTCGAAAATCATTTCCGTGGATGAATGAATTACAAGATAAATATCAAAAACAAGGCTTAACCATTCTAAGCATTAACCTAGATCACGACCGCAATTTAGCGAATAAATTTTTAGAACAAAACCCTGCGGCATTTCCAATAATTTATGATCCTAAAGGACGTATTGCGAGAAAATATGAGCTTAAAGGCATGCCTAGCAGTTTTATCATTGACAGAGCAGGTAACGTAGTGAGTGCTCATGTCGGTTTTAATAAACAAAAAAGTTTAGCGTATGAGCAAGAGATCATTCAGCTTCTCAACAGGCCAGCAACGACTCAAAGCCCATAGCATTTTTCAACCTTACTAATTCTTACAGTAAAGTTTTTATACCACTGTTCTCGACCAAGCTGCTGGGCAACTAAATGCTCGCTATTCTGCTTCCACTGTCGAATATCATCAAGGCTTCGCCAATAAGACACAGTAATACCTACATCTTCTCTTGCGGACTCTATACCTAAAAAGCCTACTTGCTGCTGTGCTAACTCAACCATCACATTCGCCATGTCATGATAACCATCAAAATGATCATTCATTACCGAGCTAAAAATAACCGCGTAATACGGTGGAGTTGGCGTTTTAGCAAGTAAACTTTTCATCTCATCATTCCTCTATTCTATAGAACAGGTTCTATATTCAGCTTATTTAGGCTGAATCATGTGCACATCGCGTTGTGGGAATGGAATAGTAATATTTTCACGATCAAACGCTAGTTTAACCTCTTCCATAACACCGAAATACACTGGCCAATAATTTTCTGAGTTTGTCCAAGGACGCACAAGAATATTAATAGAGCTATCCGCATGAGCAGACACAAAAATATCAACACCTGGCGTTTTTAAAATGCGTTCATCAGCATCTACAACGCTTTGTAACACTTCTTTAGCTTTCTTAATGTCATCGCCGTAGCTAATACCGAAGGTTAAATCGACTCTGCGTGTTGGTTCAACAAACAGATTTTTCACACAACCGTTTGATAATAAACCATTAGGAATAATCACGCGTTGGTTGTCCAAGGTAAGCAATATAGTATTAAATATTTGAATCTCTTGTACTACGCCAACATAACCCTGCGCATCAATAACATCGCCAGCTTTAAAGGGCTTGAAGAATAAGATTAAAATACCGCCGGCAAAGTTAGATAAACTACCTTGTAAGGCTAAACCTACCGCTAAACCGGCCGCACCAAGTACTGCGATTAAAGAGGTCGTTTCAACACCAACCATCGAAGCAAATATAATAACTAATATCGCTTTAAGTAAAATACTAACAATACTCAACATAAATTGATGTAGAGTAACTTCAACTTTCTTCTTATCCATCGCTAAATCAAATAACTTTAGAATCCGTTTAATAATCCAAAGCCCGATCATAAGTACAATAATTGCGACAATTAATTTAGTGCCAAACTGAACAGCTAAATCTCCCATCATAGTGGCATATCGTTCGAGAGTACTGACATTCATTTCCATAGTATGTTCCTATTCATTGTTTTGATTTTATCGTTAACGCATTACTTTCAATAGTATAGCTATGGAAAACTTAATTTCACACATAAAAAAAGCGAGCTTAATAGCTTAATGCCAGTCAGTTAACAGCTGACTGGCGTTTTTTATTGGGATATTTACTAGGT